>Ga0172381_10000314_pt1 | contig 59199 bp, 57 predicted proteins | sample Leawel6488metaG_FD_119754 | JGI IMG/M metagenome (GOLD analysis project Ga0172381, IMG submission 119754) | Leachate microbial communities from a municipal landfill in Southern Ontario, Canada - Leachate well 64-88 metaG | ecosystem: Engineered > Solid waste > Landfill > Unclassified | place... | reverse complement strand
CAACTGGTTTGACCAACAACTTCTTGTTAGACTCATTCCTACTTCCTTTACTCTTAGCCTTACTAGGTATCTGGCTATGGAAGTCAGGTATGTTTCTTGGTATTGAGAAATGGATGGGGGATAAAAGGAAGCAAAGCTCTAACTACAGATCAGAAAAAGAATTGAGTCAGAGAATAGAGATGATACAGGAGACTGAAAGGATTTAACATGTTAATTCCAAAAAACCCGCTAACAGCGGGTTTTTTGTTTCACAGAGTTTTAACATGCTTTTGATATATTTGGGCTGTTAAGCAAAAGGTCGAAATATTATTAGTTAAAAAAATAAAAACATGAAAGCAGTAAATATGTTAAAAATAATAGCAACAAGTTCACTTGTGCTGGTTACTATGTTGGGTTTTTCTCCTTCTGCTAGCGCTGGTTGGTTTGGGGGTGGAATGCCATCTTTTTCTTTTCCGTCTTTTTCGTACCCATCATTTTCCCATCCATCGTACTCCTCTTATAATCCAGCTCCCACATATTCATCAAATACGAGTAACACAACCAACACTACAACCACAATAAACGGAAGCAATAATACTGTTATTAATAATTATAATTACACAACAAATAATTATTATGGTAACAGTTCCACTCCCACAACTACTACAACTTCCAGCGCTTCTACTCAATACGGCGGTGGTAGTAAATACGGAGGATGGGGAGGCTTTGGTATGTTTGGGTGGTAAAAATGATAAACATCTATAAAATGATGCTTATTATTAAGCTACAAAAAATATGCAGTTAAAAAACTTATCGAAATTTATTGCAGTAAGTTCTCTTGTCGCAGTGGTCGCAATGGGTGTGTCTGATACAGCTAGCGCTGGTTGGTTTGGAGGTTTTGGAGGATATGGCCATAGCTATAATTATAGTACGCCTACCTATAATGCTCCGGCTCCAACTCCGTCTTACTCATCAAGCGTGACTACAAATACCAACACTACAACCACAATAAACGGAAGCAACAATAGTGTATATAATACTTATGGATACACGTCTGTTACTTCTAGCGGCGGAGGCGGAGGCAACACAGCCACAACGGTCTCTTCTACTCAATACGGCAACCCAGGAGGAGGTTCTGCTTGTTATTCTGGATGTAGGGGAGGATATAATTATGGATGGCACAGCGGATGGGGATGGTAAAGAGTAAATAACAAATAAAAAGAGATATTACTTATTTTAAATATCTCTTTTTATTTTCTTCCTTCCAGGGCAGACTCAAGTGTTTCCTCGTCTGCATATTCAAGCTCTCCACCTACCGGTAAACCTTTTGCTAAGTGAGTTATTTTGGGACCAGGCGCTTTTGTGCTCTCCTTTATAATGGCTTCCACTAAAACAGATGTTGCTCTGCCCTCAGGAGTAGAATTTAAAGCAACTATTATTTCAGAAAAATTGTTTTGCACAATGCGCTTCTTTAGTTCCTCTGCTCTTAGTCGACTTATATCTTCTTTTCGCATCATAGCCACTGTACCGCCTAAGATAAAATAAAGTCCACTAAATTTTTTAGTGCTTTCAAGCGACAACAAATCTGCCTCTTTTTCTACTATACATAATAAGTTTTTATTCCGAGCTGGGTTACGACATATCAAACACAATTTCTCACTACCCTCAAAAGGATTAAAACAAAACTTACACAGTTTTACATTTGCTTTAAGTTGTTGAAGCGCCAAAATAAGTTCCTCCACGCTTGCTGAAGGGGAACGCAATAAATGATAAACAAAACGGCCGGCTGTTCTTGGGCCAACCGTAGGGAATTCTCGAAATATATTTTTTAACCTTTCTATTGAATCCATATTTTTTATTGCATGGCTTCCGAACCATATTGTGCCTTATCCAAATTTCTAAAACTAACCCTATGATCATCAAAAAACAAATCAATACCTCCCGTAGGCCCATTTCTGTGTTTTTCAATCAAAACCTTGGCAATATTCGGGTTTAGACTGTTTTCATTATACATGTCTTCTCTGTAAATCATAAGCACTACGTCAGCGTCCTGCTCTATAGCGCCAGATTCTCTTAAGTCTGATAATCTAGGTATTTGAGGCACTCGAGATTCCACGGCCCTTGAAAGTTGGGAAAGTACGAGCACTGGGACATTTAACTCCTTAGCTAAAAGCTTTAATGCCCTGGAATTTTCCGTAACTTGCTGAACAGGGGAGGCAAATCTGTTCATAGGTTCCATCAATTGTAAATAATCAATGACTATCAAAGACAGTCCTTTGTTTGCCTGCAATCTCCTTGCCATAGCCCTCATTTGTAGAACATTTACCGAACCGGCATCATCTATATATAGAGGAGCGTCAGACAAGCTTCCCATGGCATGCTGAAGCCTGGAATAGTCATCAGAAGTCAGTCTACCGTTTCTTAAATTCCACATATTTATATTTGCCAGGCTCGCTAAAAGGCGATCTGCTAGCTGATCTTTTGACATCTCCAAGCTAAAAAGCCCTACCGGCTGATTTTGTAAAACAGCAACGTTTCTAGCGATGTCCAAAGCTAAAGATGTTTTTCCCATAGATGGTCTAGCAGCCAGAATAACCAAATCAGATTTCTGTAATCCTCCTAGAATTTTATCTAAATCCGTAAAACCGCTGGGCACGCCTCTCAATTTGCCTGCATTTTTTGAGAGATCATCCAATCTTTCAAATGTATCGCTAAGGATGTCGCGGATTGGAATAAAAGTCTGAGTTAATGACCTTTGTCCTATTCCAAAAACAACCTTCTCAGCTTTATCCAGCAAAACATCCACTTCTTCTGCTTCGTCAAAGGCAGACAATCCTATTTCTTCAGATGCGGAAATCAAATCTCTTAAAATCTTCTTCTGCCGTACAATTTTTGCATAATTAGCAACGTGCGTGGCAGTGGGGACTGTATTAATTAAAGAAGTAAGATAAGCAGACCCCCCAATATTATCCAATTTGCTCCTTTCCTTCAATCGGGCAGAAACGGATAAAATATCTATGGGCTCGGACTTTTCGTACAACTCGGCCATTGCCTGATAAATGTCTTGATGTCCGCCTTTGTAAAAATCCTCTGATTTTATGGCGTCTACCACTTTCACAATGGCATCTTTGTCCAACATCAAGCACCCCAGCAAGCATTGTTCAGCTTCTGTATTCTGAGGAGGTAATTTGTCTGGTAAAGCAGTTTTAACCACTGTTTTAATTTAAGGTTAATTTATACTCTACATTACCAAAACACATAATCATCCGCAAGCCCTTTGACAAACAAAAATTATTATAGGCTTTTTACTACGGGCCCTGAAGAGGTGTCTTCCACAGTGTAACCCTGCTTTTCTATTTCTTTTCGAGCATGGTCGGCCTTATCCCATTCTTTGTTTTGCCTGAATTTTTCACGGTCTTGTGCTAACTTTTTTATTTTAGCAGGAATTACTTTATTTACTTTCTTAAAATCTATAAATCCGAAAATTTTATTTATCTCTTCAAAAAATTTGTAGATCTCCACTGCTTCCTTTTTAGAAATTTTTTCTTTCTCTAAAAGCTTGTTAGTATCCTTGATAAAATCAAACATCACAGCAAAAGCTTTGGGAGTATTGAAATCATCGGCCAATTCGGCATAAAAATTATTTTTAAAATCTTTAATCTTCTTTGCTGTAGCGCTAGAATTCTTAGCCTTTGACTTCTGCGTTTTTACTTTTCTCAAAAATTCTTCAACTTTATTTACAGCAGATTTCACCTCAATCATAACAGACTCAGAAAAATCAACAGGGGAGTGCCACAAATTTTTTGCCACAAAAAACCTTAAATAATTAGCCTGCCAACGCTTTAAAAAATCGTTCAGCAAAATAAAATTCCCCAAAGACTTTGACATTTTTTGACCTCCTACAGTTAAGGATCCTGTATGCATCCAATACCTCACCAGGGGGGACTTTCCAGAAATAGATTCCATTATACTTACTTCTGCTTCGTGATGAGGAAACAATAAATCCCTACCTCCGCCATGAATATCATACTGAGGGCCAAAAAACTTTTCCGTTATAGCAGTATCTTCTATGTGCCAACCTGGCCTGCCTTCACCAAAAAGGCTTTTCCAGCTTGGTTCTTCTTCTTGTTGTTTAAACTTCCAAATGCAAAAATCTCCGCGGTTTCTTTTTTTACTGCTATAGTCAATTCGGGTTACAGAATCCTCAGCATCTAGCGCGGTTCTGCCTGCTAATTTTCCGTAATTTCTAAATTTTGAAATATCAAAGTAAATTCCATCTTCCTTTATTTCATATGCGCAGCCCTTTTTTATAAGCCTTGCTGTCTGACTTATGATTTCTTTTATGTGAGCTGTGGCACGGGCGTACTTAGAAACAGAGCTAACTCCCAACGCCTTCATATCTTTTAAATACTCTTTTTCAAAAGCCAATGCCAAGTCCTTGGGCCCCACACCTTTTTCTCTGGCACGAGCTATTATTTTGTCATCTAAATCAGTTATGTTTTGCAAATAGAAAACTTTGTGTCCTGCTTGTTTTAAATACTTTACAAAGCAGTCAAAAGCAACATATGTCCTAGCATGTCCCAAGTGAGAATAATCATACACCGTGGGTCCGCAAACAAATAGATTCACATTTTTGCCTTTTCTGGGTTTAAACAAGTCCTTTCGTCCTGTAAGAGTGTTAAATATTCTTAATTTTTGTGGCATTTAATTTATTTTTATTTTTTAATTCTACAATTCTAGTAAAGGCGCTTAAAAGAGTAAGTGGAATGGTCAGCCATAACAGATAGAAAAAGAATTGAGGCGGGGAAGTGGGCCAATAAAATAATATTGCTATAAATGCTACCGACATTAGGACCATTTTAATCTTACCGAATATGTTTGACTCAAGATATATCTCTCTTGATTTGTAATGGAGCGAGGTCAGGGCGTTTAAAATTTCGAATAGGAACAATATTAAAAGTAGCCACTTGTGAACACCAAACAAAGCAAATATTGCTATAGGGGCTAGTAAAACTCTGTCGGTGGTAGAATCTAGCATGGCTCCAAACTCTGTTACTCGGTTTGTACCTCGGGCCACGGGTCCGTCCACAAAGTCTGTAATAACCCCCACGAAGAAAAGTGATAAGATTAAGATGGGATCGGTAATGTTGAAGAAAAACAATAATATAAAAAGTGTTACTCCAATTATGGCTCTAATATAGGTAACGTGATTTGGGGTAATAATCCTGGGCCAATACGGCTTTATGAAAATAAACAAAAATCTGTCTCTAAAACTGTCCAGCCACTCCAGATAGCTTTGTAATTTATAAATTTGTTTTTCCATTAAACCAGTATATCAGAAATCATATATCTTGTTAAGAGCAGCCCTCTTATGATAAGATAAGTAAAGTATGAACCATTTTCTTCAGATTTTTTTATTGGCTATGGCGCCCATAGGCGAATTAAGGCTGGCCATCCCCATTGGCATAGCCGTTTATAAGCTTGATACAGCTATGGTTTTTTTGACTGCTGTTGCGGGAAACCTTGTACCAGTTTTTTTAATTTTATTTTTGTTTAAGAAAATATCTGACTTTTTTACTACAAAATCCAAAATTTATTCAGCCTTGTTTAGTTGGTGGGGAACTAACGCCCTAGAGAGACACTCTGTTAAAATTCAACAATACGGCTTAATAGGACTTTTATTGTTTGTTGGAATTCCTTTGCCATTCACCGGAGCTTACACTGGGGCATTATTAGCTGTGTTGATGAACTTCCCTCTAATGAAGTCTGTCCCTGCCATCTCGGGGGGGATAATCACCTCTGGAATACTAGTAACATTACTGGTAGTTTTTGGAGTCAATATGGAAGAATACATTGGCTGGCAAATGATTTTAGGTTTACTATTGCTTGTTAGCCTTGTTTGGTGGTATTTTAAGAATAGAAAAAAAAGAAAATTAAGAAAAATGGCTGTCAAGGCCGATTTAAATCAAAATTAATATGGCAGCTTTATACAGAAAATATAGACCACAATCTTTTAGCGAGGTGGTAGGACAAGAGCATGTAGTTAAAACCTTAACTAATTCCATAGAAGGAAATAACATTTCCCATGCTTATTTGTTTTCTGGTCCTCGAGGATCTGGTAAAACCACAATTGCCAGACTATTTGCAAAGGCTGTAAATTGCCTTGCCCGTACGGCCGAGGGTGAAAACCGCAAAGGCTGGGAACCTTGTAACAAATGCTCTTCCTGTCTAGAAATAATGGAGAACAGATCTATTGATCTTATAGAAATTGATGCTGCCTCCCACAGGGGAATTGATGACATACGTGAGCTAAGAGAAGGAATAAAATTTGCCCCGGCAAAATCAAAATACAAAATTTTTATTATTGATGAATGTCACCAACTTTCCAAGGACGCGGCTAACGCTTTGCTCAAAACTTTAGAAGAGCCACCTGCGCATGCCATTTTTTTACTGGCGACCACAGAAGCTCATAAAATGATTGCCACCATTGTTTCAAGGTGCCAGAAATTTGACTTTAAAAAACTGCAAACTCCCGAAATTATAAAGAAACTTGAATTTATTTCAAAAAAAGAAAACTTAAAATTCGACAGCTCAGCCTTGTCGCTAATAGCCTTAAACGCCAGAGGGTCTTTTCGCGACGCTGAATCCTTATTAGATCAATGCATGAGTTTTGCAGGAAGCGGAGAGATTATAAAAGCTAAGGATATAAAAGATCTGCTTGGCATAGTTGAGGTAGGACAGATAGCCCAATTTGTTGATTTTTTGATAGACAAACAAACTAAAAACGCTATTCTGTCCCTTAATGAGATGTCTGAACAAGGTATAGATTTACAGGAATTTACCAAAACCTTGATTTTTTACCTAAGACAAACTCTGCTCTTTAAGATTAACCCTGAATTTTTAACTCCTCAAAACTCTGGCATTTCTGCTGAAGAAACTGAAAAGCTCAAGGCTCAAACTGCCAATTTATCCCAAAAAGATATTCAAAATATGTTGGAATTATTTATTTCAGCAGAAAATCGCATTAAATATTCCACTATTATGCAACTGCCTTTAGAGCTTGCCGTGATTGATTTGACTTACAAAGATGCGTAACTTATCCACAGGCTTGACATTTTAAAATGTGATATAATAAAGAAAATAAAAAATCACAAACATATGGCAGAACAACAATTAGTAGACTACATAAAGAAGGCCCGCACAGCAGGGCAAGCAGATAGTCGAAGCAGAACCTTGCTAATCCAAAACGGGTGGACCGAGGCTGAAATAAATGAAGCTCTTTTAGCAACAAACGAACCAAGCCCCACTCAACAGCCGGTTCAGCCGGTGACGGCAGAACTAGAACCAGAACCGCAAATGGAAACTGTTGCGAGTGTTCAGCCAAAAACGCAGGTCAGCAATCAGCCCGAGCCTGCTTTTCAGCGCCAATCCCAGGTATCTGGCGAAGCTCAGGTGCGGGTACAACCAGCTGTTACTCCTGCTCAACAGCCGGTTCAATCAGAGCCCGTTATGAACTCACAACCAGCTTATGAACCCGCACGATCTGAACGTATGCCACGAAATAGAAGCATGTTGCCTGTAATCTTAAAGCTTTTAATTGTAATAATTTTACTTGTGGTAATTGGAGTAGGTGGATATTTTGCTTTATGGCAAACGGGCTTATTTTCAAAAGCTTATAATAAAGTCTTTTCTTATTTTAATCCAAAAACAACCGTTGTCACTCCAATCGTCAATGAATCCGAGAATACCCAAGTTCCAACAACGCCCCCGATTCTAGACACTCAAATATCTACAAAAACCCTCTCCTCTGTGCCTGAAGACTATGATGTTTCAAAAATCACTGTAGCTGGATTTAACCAATCGGGCGATCAAGTAATATTTTGCGCTCCTTTAAAGACAAGTATCACGCAAATTTCATGCTTTCTAAACGGACAAAAACTTTTGGATAATCCTTTTGCATTTAAGCCTTACTGGATTGGTATGGATAGCACTAGCACGAGAATTGTATTTCTTTATTACGACTCTGCCAAAAAGCAGGCCTTTGCTTACGAGGATGGTAGAGAAGGAACGAGATACAATGGCACCATTACCTACCCAGTTTTTAGCGCAGACAGCAAGGACTTCGCTTTTATGGTTATGGGCAACGACGGGAAAAACTTTGTCGTAGTGAATGACAAGGCATTCGTTCCTCACGATAAAATATTTACTCCTCCCCAGTTTAGCGCTGATGGCAGATATGTACTTTATGGTGCAAAAGATGGTCAAAATATACTTTGGGTGGCTGATGAAATAAATGAGCTTCCTGAGCCACCAGGCTTATAAACAAAAGATGAAGGCGCGCAATAAAATTTTAACTCTTTTATTTTTACTAACCGCTATTACCGTAGCGGTTAGTTTGTTTTTATTTCCGGGTCTAATTCGTGCTCCTATTACAGAAAAGTGGTTTAATTTTGTAAATTTTTCTCAAGTAGAGAATGCTAAAATTTTACTTGTAGGAGACATAATGTTTGACAGGGGAATCCGATATTATGCAGAAAAAAATGGCGGAAATGATTTTATTTTCTCAAAAATCCATGACCGATTAATAAGCTTCGATACTGTTGTAGGTAATTTGGAGGGACCCATAACAGATAACCCCTCCACCAGTATTTCCACAAAACCCGGAGAGCCTGATAATTATTTTTTTACGTTTGATCCCAGCTGGACAAAAACACTTTTTGACAACAATATTAGGATTGTAAATTTGGGAAACAACCATATTCTAAATTTTGGTAGAGACGGACTACAATCAACAAAAGAATACCTAGATCAGGCTAAAGTGGGCTATTTCGGTGCTCTAGACTATCCCAAAAGCGTTTCTCGAGAAATCCAAGGAATTAAGATGACTTTTGTAAATTATAACGAATTTGCAGCACTAGACGAAGTCATAAATAAAAAATCTACTTTAGAAGAGATTCAAAAAGCAAAAGGTTTTTCAGATATTATAATAGTTTATTGCCACTGGGGTGTGGAGTATGCTGATTCTCCCACAGAGCAACAAATCAATTTAGCTCATGAGTTTATTGACGAGGGAGCAGACTTAGTGGCCGGATCCCATCCGCATGTAATACAACCCTTAGAAATATATAAGGGCAAGCGAATTTATTACTCCTTGGGGAATTTTATTTTTGATCAATACTTTTCAAAAGAGACAGAAAACGGGTTAGGAGTTGTTGTGAGCATAGAGCCCAACTCAAAAAAACTTAATTTTGAGGAATTAGAATTTTATCTTCAGCCAAACGGTCAGACGATTTTAGTTGAAAAAAACAAGTAAAAATGATATTATAAAAACCACGATCCGGGATCGTCTAATGGTAGGACGACTGGTTTTGGTCCAGTTAATCTAGGTTCGAATCCTAGTCCCGGAACATGAATACATATTTAAACGATGAAAATTTTGATAGGGAAGTGGCAAACAGCGATAAGCTTGTGCTTGTAGATTTTTTTGCTGATTGGTGTGAACCATGTAAAATGCTGGCTCCTATGCTAGAAAAAGTCGCTAGCGAGCTAAAAGACAGAGTTGTTTTAATGAAGGCCAACCTAGATGCTACCCCAAAAACATCTGGCAAATTTGGAGTGGAAAAAATTCCGACCGTAATTTTGTTTAAAAATGGAAAACCCATTTCTGGTTTTGTAGGACTGGCTCCCGAAGCTTCTATAAAAAGCTGGTTAGAAAACGTGGACAAGGGAGAGCCCAATAATTCGGCAACTACCAGCGCTAGCTCAGATGTTAGTGCTATTATAGACCGCTATGATAATTATGCAAAATCAAACGGATTTAGACTAAATCCTGACAAAAAAACAGTTGAAAGGGTAATAAACGGGTTACTTTTAAATGAAAAAAAGTATGGTAAGCGTTATTGCCCATGTAGAAGAGTTTCAGGAAATGAAGAAGAGGATTCTAAAAAAATCTGCCCTTGTGCTTTTCACAAAGAAGAATTGGAAAAAGACGGTCATTGTTTTTGTAATTTATTCTTCAAGTAATGATAACGGATACCGTAAACATTATACTTGGCCTTCTTGTTTTGCTGTCACAAATTGCTTTTGTGATGGGCTTAGCATATTACTTCTTTTTCAGACAAAAATATCCTGCTATTTTAGAATATTTTTCCAAAAATGGGATTTTGTTTTCTTTTATAGTTGCTTTGATTTCAACTTTGGGAAGCCTTTTTTACTCAAATATAGCAGGTTTCACGCCATGTAGCCTGTGCTGGTTTCAAAGAATTTTTATGTACCCTGAGGTATTTTTGCTGGGATTAGCGCTGTATAAAAAGGAAAAAGCTATTATTGATTATTCTTTATTATTGTCTGCTGTGGGCTGGCTGATTTCTGCATATCACAATTATACTTTTTACAAACACATTGCTTCAACCTTTTGCCAAATAGGGGAGGATTGTACTATAAAATATGTTGTGGAGTTTGGCTACATTACCATCCCTATGATGGCTCTAACGGGTTTTACACTAATAATTGCCTTGCTGTGGACTCAAAGGGCTAAAGTTTAATAGTTTTTTAATGAAGTATTGACAAAATCAGAAAACGGACTAATCTTAAAAATAAATAACATAAAAAAGTAACATGAATAAAATAAACTTTTATAGGATCAGTTTTCTAGCTTTAGTGTCAATTGTGCTGTTGTCTACCGGAACAGCAGTTTTTGCGCAACAGGCTCCCATTGTAAATGCAGGACCTGATTTGTATTTGTCGTCAGGCCAAACTGTAACATTACAAGGCTCTGCCACAAATTACGGTGGATACAATCTGTATTATTACTGGACATGTAATGGAGGAATCTTATCTACTCCCAATACGGCCCAACCTACATATACAGCTCCTTACGTATATAATAATCAAACCAGCTACACTTGTACTCTTACGGTTTCCGATACCTATGGCAGATCTGGCTCTGACTCTATTATAGTGTATGTAAATTCAAGCAGTTCTAATAATTCAAATGTTCAGACAAATTCAGCTACAAACATTTCTACATATCAGGCAACACTAAACGGCTACACTTCTGGTACAAACTACAACAACTACACGACCTATGTTTGGTTTCAGTGGGGAACGGGCACGGGGTATGGCAATGAAACAGCCCACCAACTTATGAATTATGCAGGGTCATTCAGCCAAGTTATCAATAATCTTTCCCAAAACACTACCTACCATTTCAGAGCTGTGTCTCAGCAAAATAACGGGAATGTAGTTTACGGTCAAGACATGACTTTTTATACATCGGGAAATGGCAACTACAACTATGGCAACGGAGTTCTTACCGTGAATAAAAAAGTTATAAACCTATCTTCTGGCAACTTAAATTGGCAGCCATCTGTAAATGCAAACCCAGGAGATATTTTAAGTTTTGTTATAACTTTACAAGCAAACGGCCAAGACATACACAATATTTTTGTAAGAGATATTTTACCTACAAATCTTGTCTATGCTGATAATCTAACCGTAAACTCTGATATGTATTATTCTGGCGATCCTCAAAGCGGTATAAATGTAGGTACCTTACCCGCAGGACAAATTTATGTGATAGCCTATCAAGCAAGAGTATCACCAGCCACCAGTATGGCATATGGAACATCCATCTTAAGTAACGAAGTAACTGTAAGCAGCTCTGAGGCCTCTACCCAAACAGCTTCAGCCTCTGTGATTATAAACAACTCTTTAGTACAGGGTGCCACGGTCATTCCAACAGGAACAACAAACAACCCTGTTACAGACTCATTTTTACTACCTATGGCCCTAATTCTGCTGGGCTCATGGTTCTATTTTTCAGGAGATATTTACAGATTTGCAGACTGGCTAGGCACAAAAATAGACTAATTTACTCACTCAAAAACGCCTCATACTGCAGTATGAGGCGTTTTTAATGCTTATCTTATAGATTTGTACCCACCCTCCAGGCCACGTGGAGATAATACCACTTGCCACAACTGCATATATCTAGCCTTAAACGCCCCAGCGCATGACAATAAATAATATTTCCACATTCTGTAAAACCGCTCGTCATATTTATTCTTTACTTTGGGCCATACTTTTTCAAAATTTTTGTACCATTCAATCAGCGTTGTTTCGTAATCAGCTCCAAAATTATGTACATCCTCAATTAAAAATAAACCTTCAACTGTCTGACTTATGTTTTTTAAAGAGGGGAGTACTCCGTTTGGAAAAATATACTTTGTTAGCCACGGGTCAGAATTATTTCCAGATTTTGGACTTCCTATGGTGTGAAGCAAAAACAGTCCGCTTTCCTTTAGGCATCTTCTTGCCACTTGCATGTACTCTTTATAATTCTTTAAACCTACATGCTCAAACATTCCCACAGAAACAATATTATCAAATTGCTCGTCTAAATCTCGGTAATCCATAACTTTTATTTCTACGGGAAGGCCATTGCACAACTCCTTTGCAAACCTTGCTTGTTCTTTTGAAACAGTAACTCCAACAACTTTCACTTTGTACTTTTCAGCCGCGTATTTTGCAAACCCGCCCCAACCACATCCAATGTCCAAAATCTTCTGACCCTTTTTAAGGTCTAATTTTTTACAAATTAAGTCAAATTTTGCTATTTGTGCAGCATCTAGTGTCTTGGCTTTCGGCCAATATCCACAGCTGTATGCCATGGTCTTTCCCAGCATTTTTTCAAAAAGATTATTATCTAAATCATAATGCTGTTCTCCTACTTGAAAAGCTCTGCTTTGAGATTGAAGATTCAAAAGCCTTGCCTTTATAAAACCAGTTATTATTGGCCAGGAAATTTTTACATTATCAGGAACCCTTGCATTTAATAAGCGGTAAAAAAACTCGTCTAACTCCTTGCACTCCCACCAGCCATCCATGTATGATTCGCCCAGCCCCAATGAACCCTGCAACAAAACTCGACCATAGAAATTAGGGTTACTAACTTTTATGTCCCACGAGTGCTTTCCGTCTATTTCAATGCCGGCTGGCTGTAATAAATTATCCGCAATTTTTTTAAAATTATTATTTTGCATAATTTTATTACTTTTTTTAATAATATCAATTACATAAAAAAAAACAAGTTTGACCAGATAAGTGCTTCAAGATAGAATAGCTTAATGGTTTTAGATTTAAATAAGCTTAATAAGGAGCAGAAAGAGGCGGTGTTACACGGGTCAGGGCCCATGCTTATTGTAGCTGGAGCAGGTACCGGTAAAACCACTGTTATAACCCAAAGGATTGTGAATCTCATAGAAAAAGGGCTGGCTAAGCCCGAAGAAATTTTGGCTGTAACATTTACTGAAAAAGCAGCTTCTGAAATGGAAGAAAGAGTAGACAAATCTCTAGACTTTGGATACATGGATTTATGGATTTCTACATTTCACGCATTTGCTGAAAAAATATTAAGGGAAAATGCATTAGATATTGGGTTACCTCCAGATTTTAAAATATTAGACGGTACTTCTGGTTGGCTTTTAGCCAGGCAAAATTTAGATAAGTTTGATTTGAATTATTATAAAGCTCTAGGAAACCCCACAAAATTTATTCAAGCCCTAATTTCTCATTTTTCACATTGCAAAGACCAAGAGGTGTATCCTGAAGATTATATAAAATATGCTGAATCGCTCAAGACACGCGATGACAGCCCAGAAAATAATGAAGCCGAACGTATTAAGGAAGTTGCCAACGCCTATCATACATATCAGCAAATTCTGCTGGACAACAGCTGTTTGGATTTTGGAGATTTGATAAATTACTGCCTAAGGTTATTTAAGAAACGCCCTTTAATTTTAAAAAAATACAAGGAAAAATTTAAATATATTTTAGTAGATGAATTTCAAGACACAAACTGGGCGCAATACGAGCTAATAAAAATTTTAGCTCATCCAAAAAACAACTTAACAGTTTGCGCCGATGATGACCAAGCTATTTATAGATGGAGAGGCGCTTCGTTTTCCAATATAATAAACTTTTTGAATGACTTTTCTAAAGCTAAGCAAGTTTCACTTATACAAAATTATAGGTCATGCCAAAATATTTTAGACCAGTCTTATAGGTTTATAAAACAAAATGACCCAGACAGGCTGGAGTTTGTGAATAAAATAAACAAAAAACTAGAAGCGAATACCGAAGAGAAGGGCGTCATACAGCACATTCACGCTAAAAACTTAGACCAAGAAGTAGGGGAGACCCTAAAAAAAATATTGGAAATTAGGAAACGCGACGAGGATGCGGTTTACAATGATTTTGCTATTTTAGTTAGAGCTAATGATTCTGCTGTACCTTTTGTAAAAGCGCTAGAAAGGGCTAGTATTCCATACCAGTTTTTAGCTTCTCGCGGATTATACTCAAAGCCTGTTATTTTAGATATAATTTCTTACTTTAAACTGTTAGATAACTATCATGAAGGTTCGGCAGTCTACCGAATTTTAAGCCTGCCGTTTTTAAAAATTCCAGATGCTGATATATCAAATATTACCCAATACAGCAGAAAAAAAACAAAGCCACTTTTTGAAACATTAGAGGAACTGCCTCTCATACCAGGTATTTCGGCAAACACACATGAAAGCGTTACTTTTATACTTGGCTTAATAAAAAAACATAGCCACGATGCCCACGAAAAAGGAATTTCAGAGATTTTTGTTGCTTTTTTGGAAGATTCTGGGTATCTAAAACACCTAATAGACAATGACGAAAAAGATAAAATTGATTTACTAAATCAGTTTTATAAAAAAGTAAAAGCGTTTGAAGACTCCAACATTGAACCTGTACTAAAAAACTTTATGGAAGAAATGAATTTAGAACTGGAGTCTGGAGAAGATGGAAAACTTGAGTTTGATCCAGAGCAGGGGCCAGACATGGTAAAAGTAATGACTATACACGGATCAAAAGGATTGGAGTTTAAATATGTTTTCCTGGCTAGTATGGTAGACAGACGTTTTCCTACCACAGAAAGAAAAGACCCCATAGAATTGCCAGACGCATTAATAAAAGATATAAAACCTAAAGGTGATGTGCACTTACAGGAAGAAAGGCGTTTGTGTTATGTGGCTATGACCAGAGCCAAAAAAGAACTTTATTTTACTTCAGCTGAAGATTATGGCGGGCAAAGATCAAAAAAACTATCCCGATTTTTAATTGAAATGGGATATGGCGAAAAATCCCAATACCCAAAACCCAATACCCAAAACCCTTTGCTAACAGAAAAAGTAAAGCCGGCAGAAAGATTAAATCAAAAAACCGAACCCAAATATTTGCCCGCGCATTTTTCATATTCACAGCTGGCGGCTTTTTCAAAATGCCCATTGCAATACAAATTTGCTTTTATTTTAAAGGTTCCCACCAGGGGCAAGGCAGTGTTTTCCTTTGGAAAAACATTGCACAACACCTTACACGAATTCTTAAAAAACGTGAATGAAAACAAAAAAACCGACCAAGAGACTTTATTTGGGAACACCAGAGAACCCGCCTTCGCAAAAGCTACGGCGAGGTCTTCAGATTTTGACCAATTGGTCAAAATCTTCGAAAAAAATTGGATAGATGAATGGTATGAATCTAAAAAACAGAAAGAGGAGTACTTTAAGCTGGGCAAAAAAATAATAAAAGAGTTTTATAAAAATTTTGAAGAGAATCCTCCTAAAATTCTAAAAATTGATAAACAGTTGGCTCTGGAAATGCCGTTTAATTTAAAAATAGGCGAGCACACGCTTTATGGTGTTATAGATAGAATTGACGATTTAGAGGAAAGCCCTTCGACGGCCTCAGGGAGATTATGTTCCATAATCGACTACAAAACGGGCCAGCCTAAAGATAAACTGGATTTTGACGCCAAAGAACAGCTTTTGATCTACCAGATCGCAGCTCAAGAAGTTTTACACTTGAAACCCAAGCAACTCGCGTATTATTATTTAGAAGATGGCAAAGTGGCTTCTTTTTTAGGATCTGAAAACGACTTGGCAAAGCAAAAAGAAAAAATGCTCGAGGAAATAGAAAAAATAAAAAACAGTGAGTTTTCTCCAACCCCAGGATGGCAATGCCAATACTGCGATTTTAAAGACATTTGTAATTGGGCTCAGCGTTAGTTGTGCACCAATCCTGAGTTGCGCCGAAGGGCTTCGCCCAAAAATAATTAAATAAAAATATATGGAAACAATATCATTTGAGGACTTTAAAAAATTAGACATTAGAATAGGAAAAATAATTTCTGCTGAAAGAGTTGAGGGGTCGGACAAACTGCTAAAGCTGGAGGTGGATTTTGGTGATCCGCCAGCTGGCGGAAAACGCCAGATACTGGCAGGTATAGGCAAAATTTACGCTCCAGAAGCGCTGATAGGCAAGGAGTGCCCTTTTGCCTATAACCTAGCTCCTCGCGCCCTGATGGGTCTGGAGAGCCAAGGCATGATACTGTGCCCCAGTGACGAAAACGGTCCTGTTTTGCTACACCCAGACAGAGAAGTCCTACCAGGAAACCCCTTAAAATAATGGAAAACGTGCAAGAAAAAATATATAGTATTTCGGAGTTTGTGGCGTTTTTAAACGTTGGTTTAAAATCCACAAAAGTAAAAATTATTGGTGAAGTGGGGGAAGCAAAACAAGGTCCTACAGGACACGTGTATTTTACCTTAAAAGATGAAAACCCTTCAAAGAGCTCAGGACAAGCGAGCCTAATGAACTGCATAATTTGGGCAAGAAAATACCAAATATTTGGCATAAAGCTGGAGCCTGGAGTAAAAATTGTGGCATCGGGAAACCCTGAAGTCTACGCCCCAAACGGCAGATTATCATTTATTGCAGAAACCATTGAATTGGCTGGCGAGGGGAGTATAAAAAAACAATATGATGAACTAAAGGCCAAGCTGGAAAAAGAGGGCATTTTTGATTTAGAAAATAAAAGGGCCATACCAAAATATCCGCAAAAAATCGGCGTAATTACATCAAAACAAGGTGCTGTAATTTATGACTTTTTGAATAATCTTGGCAAGTTTAATTTTAAAATAAAAATGGCTGATGCCCGCGTAGAAGGGTTGGAAGCTGTGGTTGACTTGCTGTCAGCCATAAAAACTTTTAGAAAAGAGGACATTGATGTTTTGGTAATTATAAGAGGAGGGGGATCTATGGAGTCTTTAATGGCTTTTAATAATGAACTTTTAGTCCGTGAAATATCTGGGTTTCCAGTGCCGGTTATTGTGGGCATAGGACATGATAAGGATGTTCCATTGGCATGTTTGGCAGCTGACAGAAGTGAATCCACCCCCACAGCTGTAGCCAACGTATTATCTGAAAGCTGGCAGAAAGCGCTGTTGTTTTTAGAAAGAAGCGAAAAAAATATTTTTGTTACATATAGGGAAGTGTTAAATGATGCAAAACTGTTAATTTCTGATTCAATTTCTATTGTGCGACAATCAGGGCTATTGATTACTAAAAAATACCAGGTGATAGAAAACAAAATAAACATGTCTTTCAGCAAATTTGAAAACATGTTGCACATTTTATTTGAAAAAATAGAAAATTCCGAAAAAATAATCAATTTAAATAATCCCGAAAGAAATTTAAAACTTGGTTATAGTATTGCATCAATAAATGGCAAAATAATAAGGAAAACTAACGACGTCAAAATGGGGGACAGCTTAAGTATTAAGATTTCAGATGGTATAATAGATTCTGAAGTAAAAAATATTAAAAATTAGTAATATGGAAAACAAAAATTTAAACACTAGCCTAAAACGTTTATCAGAAATTTCAGAATGGTTTGATAAGCAAGACGAAATAGATGTTGAAGAGGGTCTCAAAAAAGTAAAAGAGGCTGTGGTTCTCATAAAATCAAGCAAAGAAAGGCTAAAAGAAGTAGAAAACGAATTTGAGGAAATAAAAAAAGAGATTGAGCCTGAAACCAACAATGGATAAAGATAATATTTTAAGAAACACCGGATGGTGGATAATAATTGTCTTGTCGCTAATTCCTGTTTTGTTTATACTCCCCGGTTTATCTTTTTCTGTTTCCAAAACGGGAGATATGTTGGGGCTCACAGGGTTTGCCATGTTTGCTGTGGTAATTATTTTATCTGGCAGGACAAAATTTATTGAAAGGTTTTTTAACGGCGTAAACGATGGCTACACGGCCCACCATTTTTTTGGCGGACTGGCTTTTGTTTTGCTTTTATTCCATCCGCTCCTGCTGGCCTATGACTACCTTTTGGTTTCTGTGCAGGCCGCTGCCATGTTTTTACTGCCGTCTGCTGACTGGGCGCAAATATTTGGCACAATCGCACTAACAGTTATGACAGCCACGCTTGTTATTACTTTTTACATGAAGATACGTTATCAAATCTGGAAATTTAGCCATAAATTTATGGGCCTGGCTTTTGGATTTGCATTTTTTCATGTATTTTTCATCGGAGGAGATGTAGGTTTAAATTACGGCTTGAAAATTTATTTACTTATTTTGTCCGTATTAGCCATAATTATTTACTTCTATAGGTCTCTTTTTTCAAGCTTTTTGGTTAAAACCTATCAATACGTAATAGAAGACGTTAAACCATTTGAAGATAAAATATGGGAAGCAAGCCTAAAACCAGCAAACGGAAAAGCAATTAGATTTGAGCCCGGACAATTTGCTTTTGTAAAATTTTCCAGCAAAGTTTTAAGCCGAGAAGCGCATCCGTTTTCATTCAGCTCTCCAGATGGAGAAAACCTAAAAATTGCCATAAAAGAAGCGGGTGATTACACAAAAAAAATAGGTGGCTTAACCAAAGGAGAGATTGCAGACATAGAAGGCCCTTTTGGTATTTTTAGCTTTAAAAATATAGAAAACCAAAAACAAATCTGGGTTGCAGGCGGGGTAGGAATAACGCCCTTTTTAAGTATGCTGAGAAGCCTGGGGCAGGCAGATCAAAATTATAAAATAGATTTCTATTTTTCGGTACGTGATAAAAGCTGTATAGCCTTTAAAGAAGAAATTGAATCCATAGCTAAAATAAATAAAAATCTGAATGTTATTTTTTGGACCTCAGACACAAATGGATTTATCTCAGCAGAAAAGATAAAATTACGCACTTCAGACATAATGCAAAGGGATATTCTAATATGTGGGCCAGATGCTATGATGCTAGCGTTAAAGAATCAATTTCTTAGAATGGGGCTGAAGAAAGAAGAAGTTCACACTGAGGAATTCAAACTTTATTAACTTTTTAAGGTATTGACACTAATTTTAATGGGGAGTATAATTATTTATTAAGAATAATTACTATTAATAAACACGTAAGTGGAAATAAAAAATACTGTAACAATTTCATTAATTATATTCATAATCGTAATTATCGGCATACTCGGGTACTCAGTGCTAAGCAATCCGAATACTTCAACTAATAATACTCCTGTCAACCTCAGTAATGCAGGGACCGTCATAGCAATGAACCAGGTTGCCACACATAATACTGCAAATGACTGCTGGGTGATAGTTAAAAATCAGGTTTACAATGTAACTAGTCTTATTCCTCAACATCCTGGAGGCCCTGGGGCTATAACGCCTTTCTGTGGTAAGGATGCAACTATTGCTTTTGAAAATAGAAACGGCAAGGGTCCTCATCCTCAAAAATCACAAGAAAAGCTAGATACAGTATACCTTGTAGGGCCATTGGAAATAAAATAAAGATAAAGGTTGTAGTAATAGTATGGAAAACAAATTATCTGACAAACAATTAATCGCGCATTATTTAAAGGGTAACGAAGAGGCTTTTGAGGTTTTGGTTAAAAGATACTTAAAACCCATTTATAGTTTTACTTACAAAAACGTAGGTAGCCCTTCCGACGCCGAAGACATAACCCAACAGGTTTTTGTTAAGGTTTGGAAAAACATTAAGAAATTTGACCAAAATAAAAATTTCAAGCCTTGGCTTTTTCAGATAGCCAAGAATTCATCTATAGACTTTTTAAGAAAGAGAAAAACTATCCCTTTCTCACGGTTTGAGAACGAAAAGGGACAAAATGTATTATTGGATAATATAGAGTCTCCTCATATAAACCTTTTAGACGTTTTGAACAACAAACATGTCCTAACGCTTGCTATGCAAAGTCTTTCACAAAAAGAGCAAAAAACCATTGCCCTAAGACACAGCTACGGTCTAAGCTTTAAAGAAATTGCCATAGCTTTTGAAGAGTCTATAAACACCGTAAAAAGCAGATACCGCAGAACGCTAGCTACTTTAAAGAAAAACATACGAGTTTAGGCACCAAACCCTTATTTATTGGCGTATGGTATAATAAATAAGAGTTTTTATGCAATTCGATAATCTGGAACCACCTATCAATCTGTGCGAAAAAATTTTAAAAAGCATTCAAAGAGAAAGGCGAATTTTGTTTATTAAAAAAACTGTTATTTCTTCAACTCTCGTTGTGGGCATTATTGCCGGAGCTGGGACAACAACTATTATTATATACAGTAACCAGCCCAAAGCACCCATTGTTTTATCATCTCAAGATAGCGAAATAAACGCTCATTCAGTCCAGTATCCATATACCGGAAACGCAAGGACAGTATTTACAAAAAAAAGTTATAAATAAGTTTGAAATAATCTCTCACTAAAGGTTGTAATAGTATTATGGAATCTAAGTGGCCCGATGAGAAAGATGAGGAAATTGCAAAACACATACAGGCTGGAGAGACGGACCTTTTTAGCTACCTCATTAACCGCTACGAGGCAAAAATTAGCCGGTACGCAAGAAAATTTTTATCGGATAGTGATGACATAAATGATGTTTTGCAGGAAATCTTTATTAAAGTTTATATCAATATAAATAGTTTTGACGTGTCTAGAAAATTTTCTCCATGGATTTACAGAATAGCGCACAACGAGCTGGTTAATGCCTTAAGAAAGAAAAAGAAAAATGTGCTCCCAATTTTAAATTTAGACGTTTTTTTACCTTATAATTTGTCAAAAGATGGTTTAGAAAAGGACAACAATATCCGGGATATTAAAAAAATGGCTGAAACTTGCTTGGATGGCATAGATGCAAAATACCGTGAACCTATTATTCTGTTTTATTTTGACGAATTAAGCTATAAGGAAATTTCTGAAATTCTCCAAATACCTGTTTCTACAGTTGGCATTAGAATAAAAAGGGGGCGCGAAAAAATGAAGCAAATATGCATAAAAAATGAAAAAATCATATCATGAATGAGGAAAAGCATACAATAAGCGAAAACGTTATTTCCAAAATAGAGAAAGGGCAAATAAAAATGCGACCTAGGTTTTATTTTCTTCTAAAATTAACTTTGCTTATAATCGGTGTAATATTCCTCACCTTAATCGCTCTGTTTTTGGTAAGCTTTATACTTTTCTCATTACGCCAAAATGGTTCATTCTTTCTTCCAAACTTTGGATTTCCTGGTATACGAATTTTATTCTTTTCGCTTCCTTGGCTTCTAATATTGGGCGTAATTATTTTAATTGTAACCTCTGAAATTTTTGCCAAGCATTTTTCTTTTGTTTATCAAAGGCCTATGCTATATTCTATAATCGCTATGGCCATAATTGTTGTATTTGGCGGAATAGCGTTGGACTTTACCCCTCTGCATTCAAATTTACTGTTAAATGCCCAAAATGGAAATCTCCCAATAGCAGGTGGTTTTTATAGACACTTGGGCGCCCCCAGAATACCCGATGTTTTTTATGGATCTATTTCTGAAATAGCTGAAAATGGGTTTAAAATTGATACGCCTCAGGCTGAGACCTTTAATGTTATAACCAATGAAAAAACTAGATTTTTTGGTGGAATTTTAGAAGAGGAGGACAGTGTTATAATAATGGGTAAAAGAAACGGTCAAACCATAGAAGCAAGAGATGTCCGTAAAATTGATGAAGCTCAGGGGTTCATACCTGGTCCCAAATTTCCCAAACGCCATCCAATAATGAAATAAATTGTATTTATTATAGTAGTAATATGTGAGGCCTCAATAAAATTAATCTATAAAATAAATGAATAAAAAATATCTATTATATGTTATGGTTCCTGTTTTAGCTTTGGTATCTGTTGGGGCGGTATATGCAGATTCAGTAGCAAACAACAGCAGGCCGATAGACTCTTTGGTGACTGCTATTGCTACTAAGTTTAATCTTAATACCAGCGACGTCCAGCAAGTGTTTGATGAAAACAGAGCAACCGCACAGGCTCAAAGGCAAACTGAGATGCAACAGAAATTTGCAGACAGGCTCAGCCAAGCAGTTACAGACGGTAAATTGACACAAGCTCAGGTTAATCTGATTACCGCAAAAAGAGCCGAACTTCAAGCTCAAAGACAAAATCTTCAAAACGGCACTCCTGAAATAAATAGAGAAACTGCCAAAGCTCATATAGATGAACTAAAACAATGGGCAACAGACAACAATATTCCTATGGAATATTTACAACTTGGCGGTTTTGAAGGGATGAGAATGGGCCACGGATTTGGCAAAGTCGTAAAATAGAAATTTAAGGCTCTCTGTTTTTGAATTATCAAAAAAATTAAATCAAAAACAGAGAGCCTTAATTTTTTATGAATATAAAAGTAAAAACACATGCCCCATTATTTTGAAAAAATAATAAGCTTTATTAAGTTGCATAAAATAAAAAGCATAATAGTATTGCTAATAGTTGTAGCCGGGGGTTATTTTGGTTTTGGGTTTTTTCATAAAACAGATGCCGAAACCAGATATATTCTTTCAGCTGTAACCAAAGGAACACTTTCCACTTCCATCTCTGCTTCCGGACAAATAGCTGCAGCAGAACAAATAGACATTAAAACTGCTGCCTCAGGAGATATTGTTTATATAGGAGCAATCGAGGGAGACTCTATAAGAAACGGACAGCTGATAGCACAAATAGACACCACTGACGCCTACAACACTATAAATAACGCCCAAATAAGCCTAGATAAAGCCCAGCTTACTTTGGATAAAATGAACGGCCTCGTCACCGACGAAGGCACTATTAGGGGAGACAAAGAAAAGGCCCAGGATACCCTTGATAAATCTTACGATGATGGCTTTACTGATGTTTCAAATGTCTTTCTTACTATGCCCACAACAATTTCCGGATTGCATGATCTCTTGTTTACCTCTACTACAAACAAAAGTTTTCAGCAAAACGTAGATTGGTATTTGGGGCAGGTATCTTCCATAGACCAAACAAATACTCCCACTAATTACCGAAACCAAGTAATATCAGCCTACAATTCGGCCAATGACGCCTACAATAAAAATTTTGAAGATTTTAAAGCAACATCCAGAACCTCCAGCCAGGCTTCTATTTACAGCCTTATCTCAGAAACATATGAAACCAGCCAAAAACTCTCTGACGCCATTAAACTAACAAGCAATTTTCTAGATTACGTAAAAAAGAGTATGACTGATAATGGCTATAATCTTCCAGATATATTGGCAACTCACCAAAGCACTTTAAACAGCTACACTGGAAATGCAAACGGATATCTCTCAAGCCTTTTATCTGATAAAAACATCATAGACAATAACAAAGAATCTCTCATAAACACAACCTTTGATATAAAGGACCAGGAAATCCAGGTACAGGAGGCCCAGCAAACACTGGACGAGGCTCAGTCGGCGCTGTCAGATTGTTATATTACAGCTCCATTTAATGGAATTCTGGCCACCTTGAATTATAAAAAAGGGGAGGCTGTCTCAAATGGGTCAACTTTTGGTACGGCTATAACAAATTCAAAAATTGCCGAGGTTACCCTGAGCGAAGTGGACATTGTTAACGTAAAAATAGGGGACAAAGCCATATTGACCTTTGACTCTGATGAAAATCTACAAGTTACAGGGAAAATAGTTTCAATAGACTCTATTGGGTCCGTAAGTTCTGGCGTAGTCAGCTATGGAGTAAAAATTTCCCTTGATGCAGATGACGATTCCATCAAGCCGGGGATGTCTACCAACGCCACAATAATAACAGACACGCAAACCGATACTATTATAGTCCCAACATCAGCCGTAAAATCCAGCGGAGATACTTATTATGTACAAGTACTAAGTGAAACTTATGATTTAACAGACCGCGCAAATCTTATAAGTGGAGTAACTTCTAAAACAGAGCCGGAAAACAAAATAGTGGAAATAGGCATATCAGATGATTCAAATACGGAAATTATAAGCGGACTATCTCAAGGAGATCAGGTTGTGGTACGAACTAGCTCTTCTGCAACTTCAAGCGCATCCACCTCTGGTTCCACAAGAAACACGGGCAATGTTATTAATATAGGCGGATCAGGCGGAGGAGCTCCTCCCACAAACTTTGCTCGATAAAATGATTGAAATAAAAAATATAACAAAAATATACGGATCTGGAAATACGGGTTTTAAGGCTTTGTCTGATGTTAGCTTTAAAATAGAAGACGGCGAATTTGTGGCTATTATGGGTCCATCTGGATCTGGGAAATCTACATTAATGCATATCCTAGGCGCCCTCGACACTCCCACAAGTGGAACATACCTGTTGGACAAAAAAGATGTTTCCCAGCTTACAGACAAAGAGTTGGCAAAAATAAGAAAAAGTAAAATAGGGTTTGTTTTTCAAGCATTCAATTTGCTGCCAAGAACAACTGCCATTAGAAATGTTATGCTCCCGTTAATCTATAACGAGGTTGGGAAGGAACAACGAGAAGCCAAGGCCAGAGAGTCTCTAGCTTCTGCGGGGCTAAGTGAGGAATATTTTAACCATCTTTCAAACCAGCTTTCAGGAGGACAAATACAGCGCGTGGCCATTGCTCGAGCTTTAGTTAATAATCCCTCTCTCATATTAGCCGACGAGCCAACCGGAAACTTGGACACCAAAACCGGTAAAATAGTTTTGGAAACATTTCAACAATTAAATAAAAAATTTGGCAGGACAATTGTTTTAATCACTCATGAGCAAGAAGTGGCCGAGCACGCAGACCGCATAATTCTTATAAGGGACGGAGTAATAGAGAGCGACACTAAAATTTCTAAAGAAAAAAGGAAATGAAACTGTCTGATATATTAGAAGAAACAATTTCTGCCTTATTATCTAATAAAGTAAGAACGGGGCTTACTGTTCTTGGTATAATTATTGGCATCAGCTCTGTTATAGTTATGGTATCAGTGGGGCAGGGAGCTTCTAGCTCAATTGAGGCGAGAATAGAATCTACGGGTTCAAATTTATTAATGATTACTCCGGGGGCCACGCAAACCATTGGATATGGAGCCAGATCTGCGGGGGGAACCGCCAAAACTCTTACTAGTGACGATGCAGAATCAATAAAATCTGATATACCATCTGCTGAAGCCATAACAATGGAGGTCTCCGGCAGGTATCAGGTTGTATACAAGGGGAGCAACACAAACACTTCTGTAATGGGCACAGACGAGTATTATCCATTGGTTAGAAACGTTACAGTCTCACAGGGAGACTTTATCACAAACCAAAACAACCAGGCATATTCTAAGGTGGCCGTGTTGGGTCCTTCCGTAGTAGAAAATTTATTTGGCACAGACGAGGAAGATTTCAGCCAGATAGACTTAAGCCAGGTGATAGGGTCCACAATAAAAATAAACTCTATACAGTTTAAAATTGTAGGAGTAACCGAGGAAAAAGGCGGGAGTGGCTTTTCAAACCAGGATGATATTATTTATATCCCTTATACAACAGCTCAAAAATATTTTTCCGGAAACAAATATTTGAGCGAAATAGATGTAAAAATATCTGACGCAAATCTTATGACAACTGCCCAAAACGATATTACAAATCTGTTATTAATGAATCACAAAATTTCTGATGCTACTTCAGCCGATTTTAACATACAAAATCAAGCTGATTTGCTGGAAAGCTTATCCAGTGTAAGCCAAACTTTATCAATTTTGTTAGGAGCCATTGCTGGAATTTCATTACTTGTAGGAGGCATAGGAATTATGAATATGATGCTCACCACTGTCACAGAAAGAACTCGGGAGATAGGGTTAAGGAAGGCCATTGGCGCCGAAAGCGGTGATATCAGCTTTCAATTTTTATCTGAGGCCGTAATATTAACTTTAAGCGGGGGATTGGTTGGCGTAATTCTAGGATGGCTTATATCTTTTGGCATAAATTATTTTAATATAACCTCAACTAGCGTTTCATTGGGTTCAGTTATGCTGGCTGTTGGCGTTTCTGGCGTAATAGGGGTAATATTTGGTTATTATCCTGCCAGGCGCGCAGCAAAACTAAACCCAATAGATGCGCTAAGATATGAGTAAAAAAAATATGGCAAGCAAAAAATGTATTATTGCCTCGGCAATTATTGTTGTAATTGTAGCAGGAATATCTTTTTATGTAGGAACTTTTTTTGGCTCAAGGTCTAATTCCGGCCCCAATTTTTCTGAATTTTCCCAAAATGGCAACCGAACCGGATTCAACCCATCTAATTTAAACGGAGGTGCCAGAAACGCATCAGCGGGTGTAAATTTTGGAGAAATTATTTCAATTGAAAACGGGCAGATAACAGTAAAACTGGATAACGGAGGGTCAAAGCTTTTATTTATCCAGGACTCAACAATTGTATCTAAATCCGTCGAAGGAAATATTGGCGACCTTTCGAAAGGTACTAATATTACATTCCAGGGGACCAACAATTCAGATGGAAGCATAACTGCACAATCCATACAAATCAGACCTAGCCAAGAACAATAATTTTGTATATAATGGGTTTATATAAATAACAAAACTAATCAAATTATGAATAAAAATTTAATTATCGGATTAGTAGCGGTAATTGTTTTAATTGGCGGAGTTTATTATTTCAGCCAAGCTGACGAAGTGGCCAACACTGCCGGAGGCAGTTCAACTGCGGCGTTGTCATCGGAAACAAATAATCAAACTAATTTTGATATTCAAGGTATGAAAATAGAAATACTACAACAGGGGACAGGGGAAGCGGTAAAAAATGGTGACAAGGTTACAGTAAATTATGTGGGCACATTGGAGGACGGCACAAAATTTGATTCATCTATAGACCGCGGACAGCCATTTGTATTTACTCCAGGAGAAGGCAGTGTCATTAAGGGTTGGGAATTAGGAGTAGTAGGTATGAAGGTCGGAGAAAAAAGAAAACTTACCATTCCTCCTGAAATGGCTTATGGTTCACAAGGTGCTGGTGGAGTAATACCTCCTAACGCAACTCTGACATTTGAAATCGACCTACTAGCTATAAACTAAATTAATTAATTTATCTTAAAAACCCGCCTCGGCGGGTTTTTTAATACAAATGACACGTATTATTAATGTATAATGAAGTATGAACAACATTTTAGGAGACGATTTAAAATACGAAACTATTGTGCTTGGAGGCGGGTGTTTTTGGTGCACCGAGGCTATTTTTAAAATGCTCAAAGGCATAGTATCTGTGGAACCGGGTTATGCAGGCGGACACACAGCAACTCCTTCCTATGACGAAGTATCTACCGGTACCACCGGGCATGCAGAGGTTATAAAAATAAAATACGCCTATCGCGTCATTTCTTTAGATGACATTCTAACAGTCTTTTTTGCAACACACGATCCCACATTATTAAATCAGCAAGGTGATGATGTGGGGAACCAATATCGTTCTATTATTTTATATAACAGTGAACAACAAAAAGAAAAGGCAATCCATTTTATAAAAAATCTTAACATGTCCACTGAAATAGGAAAGCCCATTCTTACTGAAATAAAGCCTTTAGAAAATTTTTACGAAGCCGAATCATCCCACAAGGATTATTATAAAAATCATCCCGAGCAGGCATACTGTCAGGTTGTAATAAACCCCAAATTAAAAAAAGTTAAAAAAGACTTTGCAAGGCTGTTAAGCCACAAAGCAACTTAAGAAATATATTCTGTCTACCTAGACTTAAATAATATGAAAGGCTAAAATAAAACAAATAAAGAAGTAATCTAATGGAAGAAAAAGATAAAATATTTGGAGCTAAAAAAAATGTATTCTTTGTTGGCCTTCTAAGCTTTTTTGGGGGAATAAGCCAAGACATTTTTTCTCCTATTTTACCCATATACCTAACCTCTATACTTGGGTTTGATAAAACTGTTGTAGGAATAGCGGAAGGCATAGTTTCGGCTTCAGCTCAACTTCTTAAGGTTGTGGCCGGGTTTTTGTCTGACAAATTCAAAAAACAAAAACCTATTATTTTTCTGGGGTATTTTATGTCCATGATCGGACGAGTTCTATTAATAGTGTTTACTTCTTTGGGGGCTGTTGTGGGATTACGGTTACTAGATGGAATGGGGAAGGGAATCAAAGATCCTCCAAAAGATGTTTTGGTGGCTGGGTCCTCGGTAAAAGAAAACCGCGGTAAAAGTTTTGGTATAGCCCGTATGCTAGACACACTGGGTTCTGTGGTAGGTCCACTGATTTTATTTTTACTACTTTACCTTTTAAACGGTAGCGACTCTGTTTACCATTATGTTTTGCTTTTTTCTGCTGTACCTTTAATTATTACTCTATTGGTAATATTTAAATTAAAAGAACTTCCAAAATCTGAAGTCAAAAAAATAGAAAATCCCGAAGCTAAAGGGAAGCTCCCAGCATCATTTTTTGTTTTTTTGTCCATAATTATTGTATTTACAATGGGAAACTCCTCTGACGCATTCCTGATCCTAAGGGCTAAAAATTTAGGAGTCACTTTATTGGAAATACCACTGGTAATAGCTTTGTTTAACTTTGTTTACGCTATGGCTGCCGTACCTTTTGGGTCACTTTCCGACAAAATAGGTAGGGTACCAACTTTACTTATCGGGTGGGCGGCTTATGCTTTGGTTTATGTAGGATTTGCCATAGCTCCGCAAGCTTATTTTATTTGGTTTTTATATGCTTTTTATGGAATTTATTATGCGACAAGTGAGGGAGTGTCTCGCGCACTTATGTCAGACATTGTAAACCCGGATCACCGCGGAAGAGCTTTTGGAATTTACGGTATGGCTGTGGGCTTGACTACATTACCCGCTAGCTTTTTTGCTGGATTTTTATGGGATAAATTTGGACCGCATGCACCATTTTACTTTGGGGCAGTTATGGCGGGTGTGGCTTGTCTGGGTTTATATATATTTTCCTTAAAATATTTAAAACACGCTACAGTTAATTAGAAAATCATAAATCTATAATACACTTAAGGCGCCTGCAAGACGCCTTTTTACGTATTAACTATATATGATAAAAACAAGTAAACTTTTAAAGGAGATAGAAGGAAATGCAAAAGAAATGTTTTTGCCTATTATAGGAAGAAAGAAAGGCAAACTCCTTGAGGCTTTGGTAAAACAATATCAGCCACAGCGTGTCTTAGAAATTGGAACACTAGTAGGATATTCTGCAATTTTAATGAATCAGCACATGCCAAAAAACGGGACTATAACCACAGTTGAGTCAAATGCCAAAGCTGCCTCTGTGGCTAAAATTAATTTTGAAAAAACGCGCGCCAAAAATATTAGTTTAATTTTTGGTGACGCCATGAAAGTAATACCAGGACTGTCAGGACCTTTTGATTTTGTTTTTTTAGATGCTAAGAAAGACGAGTATTACAACTATATTTTGCTTATAGAAAATAAGCTTTCAGAAGATGCTATTATAGTGGCAGATAATATTAAGATGTTTGAAGATGAAGTGCGCGATTATTTGGAATATGTCAGAGAAAGTGAGAATTATAAAAGCGAAACATATGATTTTGGGGATGATGCTATGGAGGTAAGCTTTAAATTTGGATAATCATTTGCCTTTTTAAATAAAGGTGTTATAATAAGAATAGTTATTTACGCTGGCATAGCCAGTTTTTCTTTGCAGAGACGAAAGGAGTCAGAAAGTGCCCGAGGTCAAAACCAGCGCAGCAACTATTGAGGAGCTCATTAACAATTGGGCGGGCGCCGTAGGCAACCCGCTAGCCTTCCAGATAGCCAGACGCGCGATTGAAAGCGCGCTGAAGCCCCTGTCGGGAGGCACAGAGTCCTTGTTAAACAGCATGGATGCCGTTCTGAAAAGAATGGACAGAGCGGACATGGATTTGCCCCACCAATCACAAAGGCTGAGGTGCCTTGGCGAAACCTTCGCCAGCATGAAGAAAAAGCTCATTAAGATGGCCGAAAAAAAGGGGTAGGCTTCTTCCCGGGCTCAGTAAAACCCGGATGTCATTATACGTCCGGGATTTTTTTTGCTTAATTTATTGACTTTAAAAACACTACTATATATAATAGTTTAATGGCAACCGCACCGCCGCCCGACAATTAGGCGCACCGCGGTATGCCCCAGCGAAGCAGAAGTCTTGCTAAACCCCACGGAGACCCTTTTATGAATGCGATGAGCGACCTGAACTGAGATCAAGAAGAACGGGTGCGAGGAGAAGCCCAGCAATCACTCCATGCAACGACGAGAAGTCGGGTGCGAGGATAAGTCTTGTTTAAGATAAAAGGGCAAGAAGCCAAAAGCTTCACGCCGGCAGCTAATCCCTGCCAACACGGAACTAATTCCGCCACAAGACCCCTCGCACCCGACAGTGTTCTTTTCTATTTTATCCCTTAGGTCCGCAGCTGACATGAGCTGCTTTTTTTTGTTTGGCGCTAAAATGGGGGTTGACAAGGTTTTTGTAATTTTATAAGATACATTATCACTCAAATAATTGGAGTGCCAATACACAGTATAAATGATTACAGAAAGACAAGCCTGCCTGACCGGCAGGCAGGAACAAATTTTAGATGCGCTGGTAAGAGAATATATTTGCGGGGCAGAGCCGGTAAGCTCAAAGCTCTTAAAAGAAAGGGCTAGTTTAGACGTTTCTCCTGCCACCATAAGAAATGACTTTCAAGAATTAACCGAGGCAGGGTACATAGCCCAGCCCCATACCTCAGCAGGACGAGTACCCACAGAAAAAGCTTACCGTTATTTTATTGATAAACTTTTTGAAAAACAAGAAGAAGCTTTTTCAAGTTTTATTGTAAAAGAAATAGAAAATACCAGAAGGCAAATAGAACAAGAGATGCAGTTAGCCCAGGAGTTAATGAACTCTTTAACAGAAATTTCTGCAGAATTAAATATGCCCGAAACTCCAGAAAAAGACGCATTTTACCGCGTATTAATAAGAATAGGACCGTCCCGCACATCTTATGATAAGAATGTCGATTTAATAAATAAAATAATTAAAGACTTAGAAAATTTTTAAAATGGAGGAAAAACAAAAAAAACACGAGAATAAAGATGAGTTGAAGGCTCTTCAACTCAAATGCGAGGAATATTTAAATGGCTGGAAAAGAGAAAGGGCAGATTTTTTGAATTATAAGAAAGATGAAATGGAGCGTATAGGCCAGCTTATAAAATATGCCAATGAAGAGCTGGTTTTAAAACTTCTTCCCATACTGGATAATTTCTGTCTGGCCGAACAACATGTAAAAGATCCCGGCGTAACCCAAATAAAAAAACAGTTGGAGGATTTGTTAAAAAAAGAGGGGATTGATCCCTTAAAAACCCTTTATGAAAAGTTTGACCCAAATTATATGGAGGTCGTAGAAGAGGTTTCTGCACGTGAAGCATCCCACAATGAGGAAGGCTGGGACTCAGAGGAATCTGGCATAGTTGTAGAAGAAGTCCAACGCGGTTACAAATTTCACGACAAACTCCTCCGCCCCGCTAAGGTGAAGGTTACGAAGTAACCGAAACACTTATGCCAGACTTATAAAAAATATATAAAATGGCGCAAGGTAAGGGTAACGAAGTGAACACTTATGCTGAGCCCCAGCGAAGTATAAAAGTAAGCAAATAATTATCTCCTTACACGTGTAAGTAGATATGTAAGTAGAAAAAAATCTTGGTTGTCGTACGACAACCTAACAACAATCTAAAAAATAATTTAAATAAATAAAATGGAGATACAAAAGATTATAGAGAAAAATAGGAAAGCAGTGGTTTTAATAGATTTACAAAAACCGCTGGAAAATAATCAAAAACAAATTAGCATACGGGGGACTGGGTTTATAATTTCTGAAGAAGGGAAATTTGTTACCAATGCTCATGTGTATAAGCAAATCCCAGAAGCAGAACTACAATATATTGGAGTTTCTGTGCCAGGCTCAACAGACGAGAAGAAAAATCTAACACATTATAACCGTTATAAAACAAAACTTTTAAAGCTGGACGAAGAAAATGATTTAGCCTTAATGCAAATTGAAGGAGAAGGTGCTAAATTTAGCACTGTAAATAAAATAGGTAATGCAGAAAAAGTGGTAGAAGGGGATGAGGTGGCATATATTGGATATCCTCTGGCAACTGAAATGCTAAACATGGGGTTTGGGATTACCATGACCACAAACCACTGCATGATAAGTTCCATTAAAAGAAGGGGTTCAGATGGGTCATTGCACTTTTTTTTGGTGGACACGCACACAAACAACGGTTCAAGTGGCTCACCAGTGTTTTCCACCCAAACAGGCGAGGTAATAGGAATAGTAAGCGGGAAAATATCTTCTAAAATTCCTGCCCAAAACGGCCAGCTAATGGACATTCCGGCCAACATTGGCATTTGCCGTCCTGCAAACTACATAGAAAATTTATTTAAGGTTACGGAGTAACACGTAGCCCAGACATATAAATATACATAAAATGGGCAAAATAATTAGTAAAAATAAAAAAATAATTAAATAAAAATATGTCAAAAGTATTAGGTATAGATTTGGGTACAACATTTTCAGCCATGGCTGTTGTAGAAAACGGCGAGGCAAAAATTATTGAGAATAAAGAGGGAGCCAGGACAACTCCGTCTATTGTTGCCATTACAAAAAACGGTGAGAGAGTAGTGGGAGTTTTGGCAAGACGACAGCAAATTACAAACCCCACCAACACAATTTTCTCTGTAAAAAGATTGATAGGAAGAAAATTTTCTGACGCAGAAGTTCAGCGCGACAAGAAACTTATGCCCTATGAAATAAAAGAGGCAAGTGACGGGGGAGTGGAAGTGAAAATGGGAGATAAGTGGTTAAAACCAGCAGAAATTTCTGCTATGATACTGCAAAAATTAAAAGCAGATGCAGAGGCCAAACTTGGCGAAACCATTACAGATGCCATTATTACCTGCCCGGCATATTTTGACGACTCACAAAGAAAAGCCACGAAGGTAGCAGGAGAAATTGCTGGGTTTAATGTAAAAAGAATTATAAATGAACCTACGGCTGCGGCCCTAGCTTACGGCCTAACCAAAAAGAAAGATGAAAAAATAGTTGTGTATGACTTTGGAGGAGGAACATTTGATATTTCTATTTTGGACGTAAGCTCTGATACTGTGGATGTAAAAGCCACAGGCGGAGACACACACTTGGGAGGAGATGACTTTGACCAGAAAATAATGGACTGGCTGGTAACAGAATTTAAAAAAGACAATGGAATTGACTTGTCAAAAGACAATTTGGCTTTGCAAAGAATTAAAGAATCAGCTGAAAAAGCTAAAATAGAATTGTCCAGCAGCATGGAAACAGAAATTAATCTACCTTTTATAACTTCGGGAGCCGAAGGGCCAAAACATTTGCTGTACAAGCTTACCAGGTCTAACTTTGAAAACATGGTGCAGGAATATATTGATAAGTCTATTGATTTAATAAAACAAACCATGAAAGAAGGAGGTCTTGAGCCAAAAGACATAAATGAAATTGTACTAGTGGGCGGACAAACCAGAATGCCAAAAATGCAAGAAGAGGTGAAAAAGTTTTTTGGTAAAGAACCCAACAAAGAAGTAAACCCTGATGAAGTAGTGGCCATAGGGGCTGCTGTTCAAGGAGGCATTATGCAGGGAGATGTTAAGGATGTTTTACTTTTAGATGTGACTCCATTGTCGCTGGGTATAGAAACATTTGGGGGAGTAAACACTGTTTTAATTCCAAAAAATACCACTGTTCCTACAGCTAAAAATCAGGTGTTTTCCACGGCTGCCGACAGCCAGACTTCTGTAGAAGTGCATGTTTTACAGGGTGAAAGACCTATGGCTCAAGACAATAAGACATTAGGAAAATTTATTTTAGACGGCATACCGCCAGCTCCCCGAGGCATTCCGCAAGTGGAGGTTTCCTTTGATATTGACGCCAATGGAATCTTGAATGTATCTGCCAAGGACAAAGCAACCAACAAATCTCAATCCATAAGGATTGAAGGGTCCTCTGGTATTTCAAAGGAAGAAGTAGAACGTATGAAAAAAGAGGCTGAAATTCATGCTGACGAGGATAAAAAGAAACAGGAAGGCATAGAAGTGAAAAATGCAGCCGATACTTTAGTTTATGCTTCTGAAAAAACCTTAAAAGACGCAGGTGACAAAATAAAACCAGAAGAGAAGAAAGAAGTAGAAGATAAAATCAATGCCTTGAAGAACTCACAAAAAAGTGATAACATAGAGGAAATTAAATCCAAGACAAAAGAGTTATCTGACACCATACAGAAAGTCGGCGCAGAATTGTATAAACAGCAGGCACAGCAAACTCCGCCTCCGGGAGACCAACAAGAGAAACCCAAAGACGACGATAAAAATGATGCAGAAGAAGGAAATTATAAAGAACAAAAATAATGGATTATTATGAAGTTCTTGGTGTGACTAGAAGCGCCACCCAGGAAGAAATAAAAAAAGCATTTCATAAACTGGCCCACAAATACCACCCGGACAAGGGAGGAGATGAAAAAAAATTCAAGGAGATAAACGAAGCTTACCAAGTCCTTTCAGATGCCACAAAACGTGCCCAATACGACCAGTTTGGCAGAGTATTTGAGCAGGGACAGCCGGGCGGATCTGCATATAACTGGGCTTGGGGTCCAAGACCACAGGGTGAAGAAGTAGAATTTGACTTTAGCGATTTGGGAGATGTTTTTGAAGAATTTTTTGGAGGAGGATTTAGCTCTAGAAGATCCCAAAAAAAAGACAGCAGAAGAGGAAAGGATATACAAGTTGATATTGAAATAGATTTGGAAAGAACCCTTAAAGATTCTGTTGAGAAAATAAATCTTTCAAAATTTGTTACCTGCCAGAGATGCCAAGGAGTGGGAGGAGAGCCTGGAAGCAAGATAAAGGAATGTTTTTCTTGCCGAGGCACGGGGCAAGTACAGCAAGTCAAAAAAACAATTTTTGGCTCTTATACCACACTAGCCACATGCCCTGAATGCAAAGGTGAAGGTACAATACCAGAAAAACCATGTAATGTATGTAAGGGTGAAGGCAGGATAAAGGGAGATGAAGCCATAGAAATAAATATTCCACCTGGCATAGACACAAACCAAATTATAAAAGTAGAGAGTAAAGGAGAAGCAGGCAGAAAGGGAGCCAAAGCAGGGAATTTATTTGTCAGAATATTTATAAAAAAACACCCTGTATTTGAGAGAAGGGGAGATGACTTGTTTATGCAAGAAGAAATAAGCTTTTCACAGGCTGCAATGGGAGATGAAGTAGAGATAAAAACGCTGGAAGGAACAAATCTTTTACTTCAAATTCCATCTGGCACAGAATCTGGAAAAGTTTTAAGAATGTCTGGCAAAGGAATTCCGCACTTTGGAGGATATGGAAAGGGAGGGCTGTATGTTACACTTAAAATAAAGACCCCAAAAAAACTTACCAGAGAACAAAAAAAACTGTTGGAGGAATTAAAAAAGCAAGGCCTTTAAAATTTAACACATTACCCCGCAAGCGCGGGACTTATGCCCTTGTAGCTCAATTGGTAGAGCAGTTCCCTTTTAAGGAATTGGTTCCGCGTTCGAGTCGCGGCAAGGGCACTATTAAAACCGTTCGTTCCCATTTTGGAGGAAAGCGAATGCGCATCGATTTTATAATAGTCCCATCCATCATTGTCTTCTTTGCAATAATTGCCTGGGTGAGCAATCGCAGAGAACTCAAGGAAAAATGGCGAGAATATCGTCAAAGAAAAATCAAACACTAGGCTAGGCTTTGAAGCGCCCAGCTGTTTTTTTGTAAAAAAACAGCCCGCTATGTGCGGCGGGCGCGCTTCTACGTTTTCTGTTATGACTCGTTTTTGGAGCGTCCAATGCTCCTGTATAACTCTGTCCTGTGTCCGGCCATCAGCAAGAGGGTACGCTTTTCCGAATCAGCAAACACCAGCATTCGGTACTTGCCAACCTTGATTCGATACCACCTCCTGTTGTCAATGGTGAACCAAGGACTGTTGCCAGTGGTTAGGAACCTTCTCAACGCTCCTATGGTTCGGTTGCCACGAGAATCCTTAGGATTCCAGATATAGCATTCCTTCAGAATGCCTAACAACCGCCCACTGGTCTCAGACAGTAGCAAAGAAAACGACCGCAAGACAGTCCCGGTCGCCGTAACGCAGGAAACCTGCCATGGTTTTTCTGGCGCGGCTTTCGCGTCTCCAATCTCCTTGCGTTGGAGGATCGCTTTTTCTGCTTTCAGTCGGCGTGATGTTTTTACCTGGTTGCCGTTTGTAAGCATGGACTCTTGTTTTAGCGAACACTGTACGCTGGCAGGAGTGATGCGTATATTCTTGGATGCCAGGTAAGCCTTGCGAGCCTGCGAGCCCCCTGCCCAGGCGTTGGTCAAGCCACGCACTGAATTGCTCAGGGCTTCAAAAGCAGATTTCTTTTTCATCAAGCCACGCAAGCTTTTTTGGGCTTCTCTCAAACCATCCTCAACATCGTCAAGCTTTTCGACGCATGTTTCATAGAATGGCAACGTAGCAAACGTTAGATCCGCACACCCCGCGCCCGTGGCAGTCACTATTAGAGAGGCCAACGCCTTAATGCCAGGGTTGTTCCCAGCGGAATGCTCAATCTGTTCCGCTAGCGACATGGCCTTGCGAACAACAAGCCCGATGCCACTCCCGCTTAAAACCATTTCAATCGGGCCAATCGCGGCGTAGGTGTCGTGTACGACACCAATAAGCCCCGCGACATTGCGCAAACCGCCTTTAATCGATGACAACTTGCCTTTTGCCTTGGCATATTCGGTCAAGAGCATCTCTTCAAGGTCCTTTTGAATCCTGCAGAGCTCTCTTTCTTCGTCGGCGAGAGCCCTCCACAAATTAACAATAGCATCAGCTTCAGAAAGTTCCCACTTCGTAAGAGTCATTTTTACCTCCAGTTCAAAGAACATCTAAAAATCACACCATGTGATTTCGTTTTTTCACATTAACACACATTTTAATAAAAATCAAGGGCAACAAATAAATTCTTGTTCTTTGCGTTGACAGTTCATTCATCTATTTTTAAGTCTTCTTTCATACTATAAAAAAGTAAAAACAATTAAAAATAATTTAATGACAAAAAAAAGTAATACAATTTTAGTTTTAGGTGGAGACGGATATTTTGGATGGAACTTAGGCTTGGCTCTTGCACACAGAACAAATTCAAATGTTGTTTTACTGGACAGTCTTATAAAAAGACATTGGGAGAGGGAAGTAGGAGCAAAAACTTTATTACCCATAAAAACACCTGAAGCAAGAATTAAGTCATACAAAAAAATCTTTGGTAAAAATAATTTACGTTTTGAAAAACTAAATCTGCTCAATTACTCTGACACGGTTTTAACTATAAAAAAGTACTCTCCCCACATTATTATAAACGCAGCCCAACAGCCTTCGGCTCCTTTTTCCATGACAAGCCCGCAGCATTCCGCCGAAACTTTTTACAACAATGTCGTCGGACATTTAAATGCGCTATGGGCAATTGCAGAAGTAGACAAAAATATTTCTTACATCAAACTAGGATCAACGGGATGCTATGCTGGAATTGACACAGACCTACTGCCACTAAACAAGGTAGACTTAAAATTTAGACGCGGTAAGAAAGTTGGCACTATCTTAAAAAGCTGGGCTCCTATGTATGCTACAGATTTTTATCATCAGTCTAAAATAAGTGACTTTCTAGCAAGCGAACTTGCAGCAGATGTCTGGGATATGAGAGTAGCCACCGTACAACAATCAACAATTTTTGGAGCCAATATATCCGAAAACCTGCCCGTGGAAAATCACAGCCTTTCAGGACGATTTAATTATGACGCCGTATTTGGAACAGTCATAAACCGCTTCATCTGCCAAGTTGCGGTGGGTGAACCAATAACTGTTTATGGTGATGGAGAGCAAAAAACCGGCCTGATAAGCTTGCCTGATACAATTGAAAACTTCGTTAACCTTACCGAAACAAACATAGCCCGCGGAGAACATGAGATAATACACAACTATACAACCCGTATGTCTATAAATGAAGTAACGGTGTTAGTAAGCAGTTTGTCTAGTAAATCTGAAATAAATTATATTAAAAATCCTAGAAAGGAAAAAGCTGGTAGTCTTGAAAGAACAACCGAAATACATCCGGCCGTAGCAAATTCACATAAGAATAAAACTAAAAAAATAAAAAAAGAAATTTCTCTGCTGTTTGATTTTGCTAAAATGTACAAAAATAATATTGATAAATCACTCATTTTGCCAAAAGTTTTATGGCAAAAAGAAGAAAAGCAAATACCATGGCAAAATCACAAAACAAAATTTTCTTCAACCACGCCACAGTGGGGCCTTTAAACAAACCTGCTTATAAAGCCGTGTTAAGATTTTTGGCTGAATATTTTTACATAGGCCCGCCTATGGTTTTGGAAAAATATGATGCTTACACAAAAAAAATGTCGGGCGAGGCAGCCAAACTTTTAAACTGTTCTCCAGAGGAAATTACATTTATCAAAAATACAACCGAAGGCATTATAATAGCTTCAGAGTCCTTGCCTGTAACGCCGGGCGGACAAATTATAGTCCAAGACAGCGAATATCCGGCAAATTTTTTACCGTGGCTCAAAAAGAAAAAAGAGGGGATTGGGGTTGTTGTTGTAACCGGTAAAAATAATAGTGTGGCATTTAACGACCTTTTAAAATCTATAAACCCTAAAACAAAAATTGTGGCCGTTTCATGGGGCCAATATTACGATGGTTTTTTGCCGGATTTAAAAGCGCTTTCTGAGGTTTGCCAGAAAAATGGGGCGTTTTTAGTTGTAGATGGAGCACATGGCGTGGCATCAAGGGTTCTGGATTTACAACAAATCCACATAGATATAATGTCGTGCGGCGGCCAGAAAAATTTGTCGTCACTTGTAGGAAGCGGATTTTTATACATAAACAAAAAAATATTACCTCACCTTAAGGATTTTAAAATAGGCATAAGAAGTGTCAAAAGTTTTGATTCAAATGCGTATAAGCTGAAAGATACAGCCGAAAGATTTTCAGACGGCACTCAAAACCTGGCTGGCATAGTGGCTCTCCACGCATCACTCAAAAAAATAAATAAAACAGGCATAAATAAAATAGAACAAAAAAATTTATTCCTCTTAAATGCTTATAAAAAAATCTTAACTGAAAACAAAATCTCATTTATAAATTATGAAAATCAGGCCAATATTATTTCCTTAAACGTTAGCGATCCTGCAAGCCTGGCTGCCTTTTTGCGCAAAAACAATATTTATATTAAAGCGCTAAAAAATGTTGCCAGAATTTCGTTTTCCTATACATCCACGATTTCAGAATTTAATATTGCTGTAAAATATATTAAACTCTGGCTTAAAAAGCAGCGGCCGCCCGGCTTGACACGAAGTCATAAATATGCTATAATTAAATATACTGGACGTTCCAGTAAAACCTTAGCGCGAGGTTGAATCGCGCAATACCTTTAAGGGAGGCCCATATGGACCGCGAACGCCTCTCGATCGCGCCATTTGCGATCGGGCTGATCTTGCTTGGAGTCTATTCAAGTGAGATCTTCCAAGCGCTGCTCAATTTCATTGGCAGTTGAAGTTCGCAGGCCAAACGCCTCTCGCCGAATAGCCAAGACGACAGACCCTCGCCTTGGCTTTTTTCTTGCCAGTTTGGACAAAATATCATATACTAAACAACAATAAGGGCCCATAGTAAATCGGCATTACGCCTCCATGGCATGGAGGAGGGCCGGGTTCGATTCCCGGTGGGTCCACTCTATTGTGCGACACAGCAAAAGCTGTGTTTTTTATTTATGTGAGTTAAAAGCTTGACACGTTTTTTTATTTGACTATAATAGGAATAATTCACACAAGCGAGAGAACAAACAAGAAAGGAGACTGCCTATGCGCGACATGGACGCCTAGTCCGTCATCGAGACCGAGAGAGAAAAGGAGAGATGGATGACCGTTCTCTTTCTATGGATCGCCTTACTGCTAATCGCAGTATGTGTTGCCCCGCCCTTCTTCATGGCGTGGAAACAAATCAAAAGGGCGAAAATTCTACAGAGAGTCTGGTCTTCCGCAGTCGAGCTGTTGCCACAACTGCTGGCTTACAACGACCGCAGGAGACCGATTCTTACGGGTGTGTGAGGGCAGCTGGTTGCCCAAAAACCAAGACCTAAGGGCCTCCTTGAACATAAGCACCGCAAGGTGAACAAGCCCAAAGGCCAACCAGCAACGTCGCACAAATTGCCTCAATCGGGCACCTGGTCCCATCAGGGACACACATAAAGGCCGGCTAGCTCACCACTCACTCACGTGATGTCGAGCAGCCGGCATTTTTTTATACAGCTATTGACAACATCATAGGTATATGCTAAACTTTTTATAGTGCGGTTACTATTTGTTACTCGCGCAAGGAAAGGAGAACCCACCTATGCGCAAGCTCGTTCGTACCTTCGTCTCCGAGGAGAATATTGCCCCGAGGAAGACCGCCGGCTCGACCCGACCGCTCGCGGCGCCCTGACGACCACCGTCTGGGCTGCCCGAAAGCTAGGAGGTGAAAATGAGGAAGTCGCCAATGATCGCGGGCTAGACTGGCTGGTGTAACAACCGGCCAAACTCGAGCTCGTGCGGCGACCGGAGGCAGCTTTGAGGGATCGACTCCCAACGCCAACGCATGGCAACTGCCACCGGGCACATTGTCCGCGAAACACCAAATATGCTTCTAACACGGCTCTATGCCGGAACCCACAGGGAGGGTGGAATGAAGCTCAAGATTGGCACATAAGGGCCTTGGCTGTTAGGCCCGAATTTCAGCGCTACAACGCTGGAAAAACAGTCACCAGAATACACAGCTGTATTTCTAGGGCGGAGTAGCACGTTGCTACTCCGCCAATTTTTTTACAAAAAAACAGGGCCGATGTTGATCAACCCTTACTCTGCGCGCTTTTGGCGCCTTTTTTGTTGTTCGCGCTTCCATCTGATGGCTCGAATCTTTTTGTATCTGCGATACACTGCTTTTTCAGAGAATTCAACCTCGCCTCTAATTCTCCTAAGAAGCAGAATTCTCCTTGCTTCAAATACAGCAAACCAAGCCAGGCAGTAAAGCGCAATGGCAAAAGTCAGGGCAACAAAGTGCTCCGCATATTTGCCGATGAAGTCAACTACCACATCCATTCTACTGTCTCCTGTCCTTACAATGAGCGCTTGATTACTAATACTGCCTTATAAAAAAGCGTATGTCAATTAGCTTGTTTTGTAATGAGCTTTCTGGTAGTATTGGTATTGTGAGCAACAAAAATTTTATGAAAAATAAAAAGATAATATATTCTGCTTTAGCTGTAATTTGTGTGGCAGGAGCTTTTGGACTAGGAGCATGGCTGGGCGTTACAAAACTAGCGTATCACGTTCCTCAGCCAGGAACTATGGATTTTTCTTTGTTTTGGGACGCGTATAATAAGTTGCAGGAAAATTTTATAGATCCTTCTCAAATTGACAACCAAAAAATTGTATACGGAGCCATAGAAGGAATGACGAAATCACTGGGAGATCCTTATACAGACTTTTTTGACCCTGAACAAGCTCACCGTTTTCAGCAGGATTTATCGGGTTCCTTTGAAGGTATTGGCGTAGAAATAGGCATTAAGAAAAATTTACTTACTGTAATAGCGCCGCTAGAAGGCACGCCGGGACAAAAAGCCGGGCTAAAAGCCGGAGATATTATTGTAAAAATAGATGGTAAAGACAGTACTTCTATGACCACAGACGATGCGGTCAACCTAATAAGGGGCCAAAAGGGGACACAGGTCACATTAACTATCGCCAGAGAAGGACAAAGCGGTACACAAGACATCAAAATCACCCGCGGAACAATAACCATACCTCCTATGAAATGGGAATTGAAAGATGGGAATATTGCCTATATCCAAATTTTCCAGTTTGATGAGTCTTTGTCATTGGACTTTCAGACAGCCGCCAGAGAAATTCTGCAAAGCCCTGCAAAAAAAATTGTTTTAGACTTGAGAAATAATCCCGGCGGATACTTAGAAGTTGCACAAGCTGTGGCAGGATGGTTTTTGGAAAACGGCCAAACAGTTACTATAGAAGACTTAGGCGGTAGCAAGGAACAGCAAATTTACAAAGCAGCAGGTAACTCCAACCTTTTAAGCTATCCTATAGTTGTTTTAATTAATGAAGGTTCTGCTTCAGCCTCTGAAATACTGGCCGGTGCTTTAAGGGATAACAGAAAAGTAGAACTCATCGGCATGAAATCATTTGGGAAGGGTTCTGTGCAAGAAGTTATAAACTTGAGGGGCGGTTCATTTTTGAAAATTACCATTGCAAAATGGCTAACTCCAAATGGTAATTCGATTTCTGAAGTAGGTCTTGAACCAGATGTAAAAGTGGAATTCACAGATCAGGACATAAAAGACGGCAAAGACCCTCAACTAGACAAAGCTCTTGAAATTATCAAGACATTGAATTAGAATGTATTATTGTATAAAATATAATAACCTTAAGTCGTAAACATTATAGAACCATGAAAGTTATTCTCTTACAAGACGTAGAAGATCTTGGAAAAAAGTACGAAGTAAAAGAGGTAAAAGATGGCCATGCCAGAAATTTTCTTTTACCACAAAAGTTGGCCAAAGCCGCCACAAAGCAAGCCTTAAAATGGCTGGCTGATCAAAAAGAGGTCATAGAGAAAGAAGCTGAGGATGACCTAAAAAAGGCTCAGGAATTAGCTTCCCAACTTGATGGATTAGAAATAACTATTTCAGTAAAAGTTGGAGACGAGGGTCAGTTGTTTGAATCGGTTAACAATCAAAAAATATCTGATAAATTAAAGGAAATAGGATACGAAGTCAAAAAATCCCAGGTTTTGCTTGAAAGCCCAATTAAGGAAACAGGTGAGTTTAATGTTAATATCAACCTTGCGCATAATCTTGAAGCCGAAATAAAAGTCATCATTTTAGCAGAAACAGGCAAAACCAAAAGCGAGGAATAAATAAAATTAATTTATGTTTTTTAAATGAAGTATATTTTCGTCGCTGGTGGAGTAATGTCAGGAGTAGGGAAGGGTGTTGCAGCAGCTTCTATAGCTAAAATTTTACAGTCTCGCGGTTTTAGTGTCACCGCAATAAAAATTGACCCCTATGTAAATGTTGATGCTGGCACAATGAACCCCACTGAACACGGTGAGGTTTTTGTTTTGGATGATGGTATGGAATGTGACCAGGACATGGGTAATTACGAAAGATTTTTAGACACCAGCTTGTCTGGAGCAAACTATATGACCACAGGAAGCGTATATTTATCTGTTATAAATAAGGAGCGCGCAATGGAATACCATGGTAAATGCGTGGAAGTAGTGCCTCAAATTCCTATGGAAGTCATAAACCGAATAGACAATGCAGGTAAAAAGAATAATGCCGATATTGTGGTTATTGAAATAGGAGGCACCGTAGGTGAATATCAAAACATTTTATTTTTAGAAGCTGTGCGCATACTAAAATTGGAAAAACCATCCGATGTTGTACTCACATTGGTGAGCTATGTGCCGTCTTTAGGAGCCGGAGGTAATGAACTTAAAACCAAACCCACCCAATATGCTGCTCGTAGCTTGGAGTCTGCAGGTATACATGCAGATATAATTCTGGCGCGTGCTGATGTTCCGCTGGACCAAAAACGCAAGGAAAAACTGCAATTTATGTGCGGATTAGCCGAAGGAGATGTTATTTCAGCTCCAACCGTAGAAAGCATTTATGACGTTCCTATCAATTTTGAAAACGATAAAATTTCAGACAGAATTTTAAGCAAATTATCATTAAAAGCTAAAACCAAGGATTTGGATGATTGGCGAGAACTTGCCAATACAATTAAAAACCCCGAAGGTGAGGTCAGGGTGGGAATTGTGGGCAAGTACTTTGGTAGCGGAGATTTTGTACTTACTGACTCTTATATTTCTGTTTTAGAATCTGTGAAGCACGCATCTGCCTCATGGAAAGTAAAACCTGTCATAGAGTGGCTTGACGCCGATGCTTACGAGAAAGATTCCTCAAAACTAGATGAACTTAAAAACTACGACGGTATTATTGTCCCAGGTGGATTTGGAAATAGAGGCACCGAGGGGAAAATAATGGCCATACAGTACTGCCGAGAAAATAAAATTCCATTTTTGGGACTTTGTTTGGGACTTCAACTTTCTACTATTGAGTTTTCCCGCCACGTAGCTGGAGTTAAAAATGCCACATCAAGAGAGTTTGATAAGGACGCAAAGGAACCTGTTATAGATATAATGGAAGAACAAAAAAAGCTCTTAAAAGAAAACCATTATGGAGGCACTATGAGACTAGGCGCCTATGATTGCGAACTTCAGCCTGGCACTATTAGTCACACAGCCTACAAGGATTGGGACCTCAAAGCTAAAGATAATGCTTATATTATTTCTGAAAGACACAGGCATCGCTATGAGGTGAACAACAAATACAGAAAACTTCTAGAAGAAAAAGGGCTTACTATAGCTGGTATTAATCCTGCAACAAACCTAGTTGAGATCATAGAAGTGAAAGACCATCCATTTTTTGTAGCTTCACAGTTTCATCCCGAATTTAAATCCAGACCGTTAAAACCACACCCTTTGTTTAAGCAATTTGTAAGGGCCTGCCTGCCGGCAGGCAGGCGGCCATCAAAAAATAAATACTAAAAAACCGCCCCAAGCTTGTCTAAGGACGGTTTTTGGAAAATTTATTAAGAAGACTATTTTGATTTTTTAGTCTCTACTGAAACTGTTTTAGCAGTTCTTCTTGATCCATCAAACAATTTTTTTGTTTTTGAACCAAATTTTACCACGCCATCCTTCATAGCGTAAATGGTATCATCAGAGCCTGTTTTGACGTTTTTACCGGCAAGATATTTAGAACCCCTTTGTCTAACTATTATCATGCCTGTCTTTACTTCTTCGCCATCATAAGCTTTAATGCCCAGGCGTTGAGCCATAGAATCTCTGCCCAGCCTAGAAGAACCTCCTTGTTTAGTCTTTGACATATTTTATGAATTTAGAATTTAATAAACATATCTTAGCAAAAATATTAGACTTTGTCAAATCCCGCTTTAGTGATATAATTTTAGTTATTATAGTGTCCTTGCTAATAATGCTGGCGTTTTCAGCAGGATTTATAATAGCAAAATACCAGTCCAAAGAACCCATTAAAATAGAATATAATAGATAAAAATGATAATTCCAAAACATATAGTTTTGTTTCCAGACGGCAATCGCCGCTGGGCAAGAGCAAAAGGGTTGCCAACATTAGAAGGCCATAAAAAAGGCTATGAAAACCTTTTAGACTTTGCTGATTGGTGTAAGAATAAAGGAGTAAAAACTCTAACTGCTTTTGGTTTTTCAACTGAAAATTGGAACAGAACAGAAGAAGAAGTTAGCTATCTTATGAAGCTTTTGGAAACCGGCCTGATAAAAAATGTTGAGAAATACATGGTTGATAAAGATTGGCAAAAACTTGGCGTGCAGTTAAAAATAATAGGCCAAAAAGAAAGACTGCCCAAATCTTTACAGGAAGCCATAGCAAGAGCTGAAGAAATCACAAAGAATAATAAAGAAATGCGTCTCAATTTAGCCATTAGCTACGGGGGGAGATGGGATATTTTAAACGCTGTTAAAAAAATAATCCAGGATAAAATTCCTGAAAATAAAATTGACGAACAGCTATTTGAAAGCTATTTATCTACAGCCGGCTTACCAAGCCCTGATTTTATAATTCGAGCCGGAGGAGAAATGCGAATGTCTAACTTTGTATTATGGCAGGCAGCTTATTCAGAACTTTATTTCTGCCCAAAATTTTGGCCAGATTTTACTGAAAAAGATTTAGATGAGGCATTAGCAGAATTTGACCGCCGTCAAAGACGCTTTGGTAAATAATCTATACCGTCTTAGATAACGTTCTCGCCATTTCCAACCATTTTGGCTGACGTTTTTGTTTTTTGTATTTTGCCCCAGCTTTTTGAATTTCTATCAAAGAGTGAAGCTCATTTTTTTTCCAGGTAGTTATTGCCTTACCTTTGTTTTTTTGTATTATATCTACGCCCTTTGCCCAAAGCTCAAAATCTTTTTTCTTATTTCCGGATAAAACATTTTTCCGGAGAAATGGAACTATCACATCTGAAATATCACTTATTTTCTGAACTGAAAATCTGGCCTGATCTTTTATAATATGAATCTCCCCACACCCAATTTCTTTTTTTATTTTCTCCAATATTTTTTGATTATTTTTATGGCTTGTAACAATAAACTGAGCTTTCCATCTATAATATGTAGGAGCGTTTGTGCGTTCGTGTCTGGTATCTTTACGAAACTGCAAATCAAAACATCCGTCAGCACTTACTAGTTCTATTACACTTGGAGATTTTTTAGCCATATTTTTTGAGAAATTTAATATCTTTTATTATTGTAACAAATAATATATTATGCGACAATACTACCCACTATTGTGCGACAGATTAAACAACCGAACAAGGCGAGAGGGAATTGTGTCCTCTTTTTATGTGGTTCTGGATAATTGACAAAATGATAAATAAGTTATATTATTTAATATTGCTTTTTGAAATCTTGAAGGAGCCAAGCCATGAAAGACATCTGCGTCTGGATTATCTGTGTCTGTGCCGTAGTCTTTGGTTCGTGTTACGTATACAAGATTTGGGAGCGCAAAGCGATACCAACAACCTCCACATGGATAATTTTCCTGGTAGGTTGTGGAATGAGCCTCACAACCTATATTATCGCTGAAAACGGCGACTGGAAATCTGGCATAATGAATACGGTCGACGTTGCATACGTCGCCGCAATTCTAGTTGCCATATTATTGTGGACTGAAAACAAGGTGCGCTTCAGACCGTTTGAAAAATGGTACTTAGTTGGTGCTGGATTGATTCTGGTCTATGGAGTTGCGACTGGGAATGCGTGGAACTTAAACATCTTGACGCAAGTCTTGATGAGTAGCGCTTATCTTCCAATGTTTCACAAACTGCTTGTAGAGAAAAAGAAAACTGATTCGTACTTTGCATGGATTCCACCAGCGTTCACCGCAGCGCTGGCCCTATATCCTGCAATCTACGAGGGCAATGCGTTAGCTGTGCTTTATGCAGCGCGCGCACTGTTTTTCACTCTGGTGACAGTCTTTCTAATGTTCTACTACCAACTTAAGTCCAAGAGGACTGCCTCTACTACACAGTAGCGGCTCTTTTTTTGTATTCGGCTGCCCACTATTGTGCGACAAGAGTTTATTTTTTGTCGGGGTCGCTATGAAACAATTTAGATTTTACGTCAGCTTCAATTACCGAAAACTCTATAACATGGTCGGCATGTGGCACTACCAAAAAAACAGAGCCTCCCATTGTTTTTAAATTTACCAAAAGCTTGGGCAAGGAAACTGTTCCAACTTCAACGTATAAAGGACTTTCTTTCTCGCAATAAATACCCAGGTCGGCTCGCCCATTACTAAGATTAGGTTCTACTACAATCTCACATCCCAATTCCTCAAAATGTCCCGCAATAACATTCATCATCTCAGAGTGCCACTCGTTGCCGTGTGATTTTTTGAGCCGCGAAGCGGATTTTATCCATAAAGAATCATTTTCTGATGTGATGTTTTTTATCTTAATTAACCCCTGCAATATCAATGTGGCTATTTGTCTGTAAATACACTCGTCACAAAACCCTTTTTCAAAGGGGGAGGGTAAAATAGTATTTTTCAGCCATTCAATTTCTTTACGAATCGCTGATTCAACCTCGTCCCACGGTAAACTTTTTATTTTTTTACTAATTTGAGGCATATTATTTATATTTTGTTTTCGTCTTTACCATGAAACTTGCGGTGAACGTCGCGCAATTGCTTGTTTGTAACGTGAGTATATATTTGAGTCGCCAAAATACTTTTGTGCCCAAGAAATTCTTGCAACAACCTTATATCAACGCCATGGGCTAAAAGATCTGTGGCAAAACTATGCCTCAACGTATGAGGTGTACTATTTATTGGAAGCCCGGCGATAATTATATATTTCTTCATAATCTTTTCAATGGCGTTTGGAGTTAACCTGCGGGAGGCTGTTTTTGGGCCTCTATAATTTATAAACAAGGCCTTTTCGTCATCTTTGCGTTTCTGCAAATATTTTTCCAGCCATTCTATGGAATTCTTTGAAAAATAAACAGTTCTTGCGCGTCCGCCTTTTCCAATAATACCAAGCTCAAAATCAGCCATTCCGGGTTTTATTTTTATCTGTTCACGATTTAATGAAGTTAGTTCATGTATCCTCATTCCGGTTGAAAAAAAGGTCTCTAGCATGGCTCTATCCCTTAAACCAGCCTCAGTAGTAGTATTTGGAGCTGAAAAAAGCTTCTCTAACTGTTCTATTGTCAAGAACTTCACTGTTTTCTCTTTATCGGGCCTGGGAAGGGCTATTTTATCAGGGGGGAGCGAAAGTATGTCTTTTGCCACAAAATAGCCCAGAAGGGCTCTTAGGGCTATTAAATAGTAGTTTTGAGTGGTTCTTTTAAGGGGTTGGCCCTTATAGGTAGTAAATTGACGTGATAAAAAAACTCGATAATTCCAGACATGATCAGGGCTGAGTTGATGGGGGAGTAGGCCTTCTAAATTAGCACTTTTTAGCCAGGATAAAAATCTATCAAGAAATCTTTTATAATTTTCCTGCGTCTTTGGCGACAAACCTTTTTCAATATCAATCCAATCTAAAAAATCGTTAATGTGCTTAACTATTGGTGTTTGGTTATTTTCCATGTTTTTATTCTATTATACTCTAAAACTCACGTTAAGTTAAATTATGCGTAGTTTCATATATCTATAATAAGACCTCCCTGAGGCCTGGTCAACCCGTATTTATCCACAAGAAATATAAAAGCTAATTAGAACTCACTGGAGCTGGACAATTTTGTGGAGTTCCAGGATGTAAAATGCTCTCCTCTACGCCGGTAAAATAATTTTTTATTTTTTCTGTAATTGTTTCAGAAACTTTTTGTTGTTGATCATTTACTCCCGCTTGTATCATATCTCCCCTCTTTTGGACTTCCCCGCTTATTTTAGGTAGGGCATTCGTCTTAGCCCAATCCGAGGCACCCGATAAGTATGACTGGGCCTGATTTGTGGCTCCAGAAACAAATGTTTCTTGATTACCGCCTAAATGCCCCATTTGGCTAAAAAAAGCCACGGCCAATATAATACCAATTATTACAAAATATTTAATAAAACCTTGTTCGTTCATTTTATAAAATTAAATACCTTATAAAATTATACCACACTTCCCCATTTTTTATAAATAATCCGATGTCGCACAATAAGTCAAATCAGGACAGTTTATTTACTGCTTCTTTGATGCGTTTTAATGTTTTTTCTTTGCCTAAAATATCGGCTATTTCAAACGGGCTTGGGCTGGCCTTCTTTCCAGACAAAGCCACGCGTATTGGCCACAAGAAGAAACCTCTATTTTGTTCTGGATATCCTTTTTGTTTATTAAACTCCCCTGCCCCATTTAACAAAGCCTCTTCGATATTTTTGATGTTCCACGAATTTACTTTAGACAAAATAGTGTCGCACAATAAAAGTCCTTCTTTAACATCGTCGTTCGTCATTTTTTGCCATCTTAGCAGTTCTGCATCATAACTTAACTTATCAGCAAAGAAAAAATCAGCCAGTTCCACAATGTCTGCAAGTTTTTTCATCCTGGGCTTTGAAACTTCAATTATTTTTACCAAAGCAGTTTCCAAAATTTGCCCCTCTACCAACAGCCCTGCCTTTTTAAGATAGGGCTTACACATTTCAGCCAACTTTTTTGATGCTTTTTCTCTTATGTAATATCCGTTTATAAAATCAAGTCTCTGAATGTTAAATACTGCCCCTCCTTTTTGAACTTTTTCAATAGAAAATTCTTTTATTAATTGAGACAAAGAAAATATTTCTTTTTCGGTTCCAGGATTCCATCCTAATAACACCATAAAATTTACAATGGCCTCGGGCAAATAACCCTGGTTATGGTAATCAGCTACGGCCACGTCTCCCTGCCTCTTAGAAAGCTTACTTCTGTCTGCATTTAACATTAAGGGCAAATGTGCGTAAATGGGCTGGTCAAAACCCAGTGCTTCCTGTAACAAAATTTGACGGGGCGTGTTGGGTAAATGCTCCTCCCCGCGTATCACGTGCGAAATTTGCATCTCGTAATCATCCACCACAACAGCAAAATGATACAAAGGAGTTTCTATATTCTTTGCTATCACCAGATCTCCTAACAACCCTGCATCAAATTCAACACTGCCCCTTATAAGATCATTAAATTTAACTTTTTTTGATTGCGTCCTAAATCTAATAACACTAAGTTTTTTCTCTTCCAAATTTTTATCTACTGCATCTTTTGATAAATGGGCGCAGGTGCCATCGTACTTTGGAGCCACTCCCCTGCTCATTTGTTCTTGTCGTTTTGCTTCCAATTCTTCTGGCGCACAAAAACAATAATATGCTTTACCTTCATCTAAAAGTTTTTGTAAATATTTTTTATAAATATCCAAACGTTGTGTTTGTTTATATGGCCCATATTTACCGCCTAAGTTAGGCCCCTCATCCCACTCTATCCCCAACCATTTTAACTGCTCTATAATTTCTTCTGTCCATTTTTGTTCTGATCTTTCTTTATCGGTGTCCTCAATCCGCAAAACAAAGCTGCCCCCACTTTTTTTAGTAAACAAATAATTAAATAGCGCAGTCCTAGAACCGCCAACATGTAATGGCCCTGTTGGCGAAGGCGCAAATCTTACTCTAATTTTTTTTACCTCTTTTTTTGTTTTCATCTTAATTTATTAGTCTAACATTAAAAATTCCAAAATTTCGCGCGCTATTGCACGTGCAGCCAATGGTTTTGCAAAAGCAAAAGCAGCTTGTTTCATTTCCTCAACTTTTTCAGAATGTAGTAATAGCAATTCTACATTTTCCATAAATATATTTGGAGTTAAATTTTCCTGTTCCAAAACAATGCAAGCCCCCGCATCAGCATACACATACGCGTTTTTTGATTGATGATCCCCCGCTGAAGTTGGCAGAGGAATTAATATGCTTGGTTTTCCACAAGCAGCAATTTCAAAAATAGCGCTTGACCCAGAACGTGAAATTACAAGGTCAGCTGAAGCATAAGCATGCTTTGTTTTTTCTTCATCCAGAAATGCAATTGGATGATAATATTTTTCCAAATCTTTGTCCACAATAACTTGAGCTTCCCTTTCCACCTGCTTAAAATTTTCCCTACCGGTAACGTGTACAATTTCGAACTTTTTTAGCAAATCATTTAAAATTCGTAAAACGAAATCATTCACGGCTCCGGCTCCTTGCGAACCCCCCACAATTAAAAAAATTGGTTTTGAAAAAGTAAGGCCAAACAAGTCCCCCGCCATTTGCTTGTCTCCTTCTGTAATTTCTTTTCTTATGGGATTGCCGGCTAAAACTGTTTTTTCTGGCTCAAAATATTCTGTTTTAGGAAAAGATGTAAAAATCTTTTTTGCCCACTTGGATGTCTGTTGGTTGGAAAGTCCTGGCACCACATCAGACTCGTGTATAAAAACAGGGATTTTTAAAAGTTTTGCCGGGTATGTTACAGAAATTGATCCCGATCCCCCTTTACTAAAAACCAAATCAGGCTTTACTTGCAACATTATAAAAAAGGTTTGTAAGGTTCCAAAAGGAATTTTAAACAAAATATCAATAAAATTTTGTAATGAAAAATACCTTCTCACTTTACCGGAAATAATTGTTTTTATGATAAAATCTTCTTGGCTAAGCAAAATCAATCCCAGCTCGTCTTTGGGGCCCAAATAGTAAAACTCTAAATCCTTTTTAGGATAAATTCTTCTAATTTCCCTGGCAATAGCAACCAGTGGATAAACGTGCCCACCCGTGCCCCCGCCGGTAAAAAGTATGCGCATATTTTTTTAAGTGTTTTTAGATATATTTAATAATAACCCAATTCCTATCATCTCCACAATCAGGTGAGAACCGCCATAAGAAAAAAATGGCAAAGGTATTCCCGCCAGCGGAAATATTCCAGCCGAAGATGCAATGTTTACAAACGCCTGTAAAGTTATCCATATTACAACACCAAAGGCCACAAAACTAGAAAATTTATCTGTGGATTTTCTTGAAATTTTAATTCCGGCCCAAAGAATCAAAACAAAAAGAACAATTAAAGCAATTCCGCCAACAATTCCCAGTTCTTCTCCAATTATTGCAAAAATTGAATCTGACATGGCTGTTGGTAAAAAATTAAATTTTTGTACCGACATACCAAGTCCTTTTCCAAAAAATCCTCCTGAACCCAAAGATATCAAAGCCTGCTTTATCTGGTACCCCTTGCCCAGCGGATCATGGTCTGGGTTTAAAAATATAAGCCACCTGTCTAACCTGTAAGGTTCAAACTTTATAATTAGTAAAAGAAAGCTTACTCCTGAAAAAATAATTACCAGCGTGTGCCAAATAGGAGTCTTTGCGTAAAAATACAAAGCAAGCAAAGTCAAAGAAACAATTCCCAAAGTACTGGCATCTCTTTGAAAATACAAAGCCACTGTGATAATTCCCAAAAAAATTATAAAGGGAAAAAATATGTATATTAGGTTATGATAACCCCTTTTTGCCGTAGATTTCCAGCCCAAGGCGCCTCCTTCGGGCAAACGCGAGGCAATCCATGCCGACAAATACAAAATTGCCGAAATTTTTAAAAACTCCGAAGGTTGTACAGAAAAAAATCCCAAATTAAACCAGCGGGTGGCTCCTCCCGCTTTTGTGCCAATAAATGGTAAAAAAACCAAAAAAAGCGCTAAAAGATTGGCTAAAACCAGCCAAAATGCCCATTTTTTCAAAAAAGGCAAAGATATTTTGTAAGCCACAATTCCCATAATAATGGCAGGCAAAAAACCAAATAACAGCTGGTGGTAAAAATAATAATTTGGGTTTCCAAACCTTTGCATTGAGGCAGGAGTTGAAAGTATAGAAAAAAACAAAAGGCTAAACCCTATTAAAAAAGAAACCAGAAAAAACAAAAAATAATTAAAATGACGCTTCATTTAGACAGTTTTTTAACAAACTTTTTAAACTGGTCCCCCTTTTCCTCAAAATTTTTCCACAAAGAGTAGCTTGGAGAGGCGCAAGACAACAAGCAAATTTTTCCTTTTTTTGTGTTTTTATAAGCAAACTCAACCGCCTTTGCCATGCTTTTTGTTTTTAAAATTTTTACGCCATCCATCCTGATTCTTTTTCCACTTTCAGGAAAAATAACTGCATTGTTTATTTTATATTTTTTTATTACTTTTTCCAACTTTCTAAAATCATAACCTCTATCCTGTCCTCCGAGAAAAATTGTATCCACATTTTTTAAAGATTCTATTGCCAAAATAGTTGATTCGGGAGTTGTGGAAATTGCGTCATCATAAAACTTAATTTCCTTAAACTCTCCAACAAACTCAAGCCTGTGAGGCAACGGTTTAAATTTTTCAATTGCCATTTTTATAACCTCATCACCCACCCCAATTTCTTTTACTGCTGATATGGCAGCCATTATATTATTTTTATTATGCTCACCAATTAGTTGAGACTTTATTTGGCCCAATAAATTGTTTTGATTAAACGCAACAGTTTTAGCTTGAGTTTTACCCGCCCAGGCCACAAGCTCTTTGTTGTTTTTATTGTAAATAAAAATATCTTTTTTGTTTTGAAAATTCGCAATATTTTTTTTAGCTAAATAATAGTTTTTAGCACTGCCGTGATAATCCATGTGCTCTGGAAATAAATTGGTAACCACGGCTATGTTTGGTGAGAATTCTAGGTCATCTAATTGATAGCTTGATAATTCAACAACAAAAATTGTGTTTTTATCAACCGGCCTTAAAAGTGCTCCAAGCACCGGAAACCCAATATTACCTAACAATTGAACATCCTTCCCTGCTTCTTTTAAAATTTCGTAAATTAACGAGGCTGTGGTACTTTTCCCTTTGCTTCCGGTAACCCCTATTACTAAATTCCCCTTCTTTTTTATGTCGGAAAAAAATATGTTTGTAGCTGTTGTATATTGAATATCCACTTTTTCTTTTGGAATTCCTGGAGTTTTTACTGCAATATCAAAATCTTTTTGCTTTGATAAATAATTTTTTGAAATGGCCTGGTCCGCCTTGCCTATTTTTAACTTAGGATAATTAGATTTCAAATATTTTTCTGTAACTTTTCCTTCTTTTCCATAGCCCAAAACCAAAACGTTTTTCATACCCAGAAAACGAAATTGCGTTGGGATATTTTGACTTTTATGGGTTTTAAACAAATCTTTTATACCGCTCTGCTTTATTTTAAAACGCGGTGCAAGTTGTCGCACAATAAAACTATCTTTAAAATTTTTACCGCCCATTTTAAAAGCTGTTTTTGATTCTTCAAATGTGCCTACGCAATCAAAAGGTTTTATTTTCCCCAATCCAAGAACATCTTTAAACAACGGCAATAAGTTACTGTCTTGATAAAGGTTTTTTTTAAAAATTTCTAAAAGCTCTTTTTTAGTTAAAAATGCTGATAATAATGTAAAAGCAAAAACGCACTTTGGGCATTCCCCGCACCATAACCCATGTCTTTCTGTTTTTTCTACTGTAAAATTTTTGTTGCAACTTGAAAAATTGTTAAAATACTTTTTGTGCCTTGAAAACATTTCTGCAATCCTTATCTCGTAAAAAGGGCGAAGCAAAGAAAAATATTTTACATCAGGGGTTATAAATTCTTTTACATAATCTGAAAACAAAATTTCAAACTCAGATGATTTAGACCACTGGTGGTTTATGTCATCTCCTTTGTATTTTGTGTTTCCAAAATTACTGCTGTATTCATTTGCCATCACGCAATAAGAATGTTTGTACAAAACAGCATATAACACCCCCAAAAAAGCAAACATTGCAGAAACAGGAACATGGCCGTCATATTTGTGAGTGTCTAAAATCTTAGGGTCTAAAATGCGCCTAAATTTTAAAGATTTTACGCCAAGCAAATCCATTGTTTTATTAACTATGTCAGATTCCCTTTGGGCTTCGGTAAAAATGGCTGTTATATCAAATCCCCCGTCTTTTAAAAGTTCTGCTGCCACAATTGAGTCTTTTCCCCCTGAAACAGCAACCAGGCATTTGTTATTTTTTTCTATGTTAAAAATTTTTGGCTGGGCATTTTTGTCATATGTAAATTTTGGGGAAATTTTTGGATCCAAATTATTTCTATAAAAAAATTCTCCAAGGCCTTTTTTGTAAACAATGTTCCAAAAATCAGCCTCTTTTTTGCTTAATATATATGGAATCTTTATATCTTTCGCACAATAAAACTTATAATAACTAATTCCTATTATAATGTGCACATTCTGCAAAATTTTATCCACCAAACCATTTGGCAAATTATTTAAAACAGGTATTTCTGGCAAAATTAATGTTTCAGTAAAACTAATTGGATCTGCTCCATCAAACTCCTGCCTATAATTAAAAACAGCCCTTTTGTTTTCAGGTTCAAATTTGTAGGATGTAAATTCAAAAACAGTTGCTTTCCCAGCCATATTAGTTAAATTATTATACTAAAAAACCAAGTTTTACGCAAACCTTGTTTTTACCCACCTCCTCCGGCGGGCAGGCAACAAAAAAACAGCATTTTGTGCTGTATAAAGTATTTAGGGCGAGGACACAGCTGTGTGTCCTCGCCCCTTAGGTTCTACATGCGCCTGTCTGCCTCCAAGGCCGCCAGTCGGAACTCGGGAGGCACCTGCTCCCATTGTGCCGGCTCATTGACGGCCGAGAACGGCCACCTCTGCACGGCCTGTTCCCAGGCCTGCTGGGTGCAGATGGCCAATTCCACCCCAAGCGGAACTGCCCAATGGCACCCAAAGAAGTCTACCACTTCGGCCGTTATCACAAACGGCCTCACATTTTCCTTCCGCTTCTTTTTTGCCATGGCTTTTTCTCCCTGGCTGGAACAAGAAATAATTTACTTCCCTTTTCTCAAATCACTAAAGAAATTGTTATTACTTTCTGAAAATCAGGTAATTTTCTGTATTCAACTAATGATTTGAGAAAAGGATGGGAGACTGCGGAGCTAAGCTCTACAGTCTCCCTTAGTCGTGCGTGGTTGCCCCTTATTTACTACCAAAGCCGATACCGGCTGTCCAAAGGACGAATCCTTTCAGTAGTATTCAGAGTTACACGAGGGTGCCCATTTTTCAGGGCGCTTCAGGATATCCCTGACCTCTGGCCACGCATGAACGTTTTTCGAATGCATAACCCGCCGAATCGCACGGGTTGTTCTCCTGCGGGAACGTTCCACCTCTAGGGGCTCAATACATTCGCCCAAAGGCTTTCCCGCGCCTGCGATCCCAGGCTCCACGCATAACCCGTTGGTGCTGCAACGGTATTTACCAAGTTTCCTTTTGCTTGGCCCAGCACTCGCTGGTGTTTGCGCCTGTTATGCGAACGGCGCTCAAGACGACATCATTACAATGCCCTCCTTTTGTTTTTTGTTTTTTACTTCAATCCCCTTCTTTCAATTCACAAGCCTTTGCTTATGCCCTGAAAGTAGGGTGCCTCGTGAGATGTTTAAGCATCTCACGAGGCCTGTGGGGTTCCATGGGGAACCTAATAGCCTTCTGTTTTGCGGCAAGTGGCTAAGTTGCCAACCAAGTTCCTGATAAACAGGTTTTCCTTTCGGGTAGCCGGACGTGGCCAGCTTTCTCGTCGATGCAGAATTTTGAAGAGTTTTCAAACTCTACTCGGTCTGGATTTTCCATTCCTGACCATAGTCTCGGCCTTGAACGTCGCCTTGTCCCAAACGGACGGCGACGAACCCGGCCAAAATTGCGCAACTAGGCATCATGCCTCCGACCTCACCATCGGTGAGGTCGATAGCGCTTAACTCCCAGTGCTTTCCCCTCTTCACCTTGATTTTACCGGTGAAATGGGACAGCCGCTGAGCGCCCCGCCGGGAGAAGAAAGAGCCTCCTATACTCCCCATCAATTGCCCCTCCTTCGGAGGGACGTACTGGGCCCGCTCCTCTTCCGTAGGCTGACGCCATTCGCCAGCCCAGTGGTCCCAGACAATGATTTGCGCGACGGTGATGGTCGTGTCGTTCATGGCTTTATCCTTTCGTAGATTGTGCCATGTTGTGTTCGTTTGGTTAGGGTGAACACATACCCTTTCAATGTACAAGCTCCTCAACAAGAGAAGCTTAAGGGATTTCCCTACTAACTTCAGCAGTCGAGTTTTCCAGCGCAAGCCAGAAAGTCGTTTCCCTGAAGAACCAGCCTTCGCTTAAAGCTTCGGCTTGGCAAAGGAAATCTCTCAAACCTCTCTTTCTCTTATTTTACCCTATATATTTATTATACCATATATCATAATACCTTGTCAATAGTAACAGGGTAAAAATTATACACGTAAAAAGAGGGGCTAATCCCCTCTTTTTAGATATTGTTAGAGAAAATTATGCGTTGGTTGAAAGCCTTCTAAATACAATTATAAACAGGAATATCAGAACTATTGCAACCAATATCCACAAGTACCAGCGTTTTAGGAATTCCCAAAACCCAGAGCTTGAAGTTGAAGCGGAAACACCAGCTACTTGTCCAGGGACAAGCATTAAATCAAGTGCATCAGACTGTGTTGCCTGACCAACCTGAACTTTGGCTGAAGCCTGTTTTGTTCCACTGGTTGAAAATGCTTGAGTTATACCTTCAAATGTAACTGTCTTGGCTGATGCAGGAGAAAGTGAACCAATATTTATACCGGCTACTATGTCCCCTGAAACAGGTGTTCCGTTTATTTGAACATTACCTAAAGAAGAAATTTCTGAAGGAATGCCCGCAGAAACAGTGACATTATCAACTTGAGAAGTACCATTGTTTGCTACGGCTATCATAAAGTAAACATGACCATCTTCACCTACTTGGACTGTTTTCTGCCATTGCATTGAGCTTGCATCTTGTTTGGCAAAAAATGATATGGACAAAGCTTCAACTGTGTTTATTTGGCAGTCTGCTGAACATGTTTGAGTTGTTTCACCAAGATTTGGTTCACAAATTCCATTACCACATTGTGGAATATTTATCGCACAATATTTTTGATAATCTGCTGAATTTGTTGCACAAGTTGAGCCGTCACACTTTACTTCATTAGAACACTTTCCAGATGAGCAAGTATCTACTGTACAACTGTTTGCATCTGTACAGCTCTTGTATAAACTGTTTCTGGCGTTGTTGGAGTCGTACCAGTACAAATCATTTCCGTAACAGCCAGTTTTGTAGTGAGCGATATATGTAGGAGTTGGAGCTGGTTGCTGATAAATGCATTGGCCGTACTGGCATGTCTGATTTGTTCCAAGACATGTTTGGGCTACGTCTTGTCTTGTTCCGCAAGAATCATACCAATAAGATGTGCTACCTACACAAAGCTTGTATGCGTGAGATGAGCAAGTTCCGTAGTTATAATTATTATTGTAATAATAATTGTTATTGTTGTTATTATAATTATAGCAAGAATTATTATAACATCCACTTGTACAATATTGGGCTACATCTTGCCTGCTTCCATTGGAATCATACCAGTACAAATAATTGCCCGAACATTGCTGATATGAATGGGTTATATAATTGTTGTAATTGTTATTGTTGTAGCATGTGCTTCCATAACATCCATTGTTGCAATACTGATAAATATCCTGCCTTACGCTGTTGGAATCATACCAATAAACATTACCTCCGTAGCATTGCTGATATGAGTGGGTTATATAATTTCCCCCATTGCCATTGTTACATTGGTTATTTGAGCATCCTCCACTACATGCAGAGTAATCTTCCTGATTACCACATGAGTCATACCATTGTAGGTTGTTACCTACACATCTTTGATATGCATGATGAGCACAGTTTTGATTGATGCCTGCTTCACACATAGCTGAAGTCTGTTGT
>Ga0172381_10000313_pt1 | contig 59266 bp, 74 predicted proteins | sample Leawel6488metaG_FD_119754 | JGI IMG/M metagenome (GOLD analysis project Ga0172381, IMG submission 119754) | Leachate microbial communities from a municipal landfill in Southern Ontario, Canada - Leachate well 64-88 metaG | ecosystem: Engineered > Solid waste > Landfill > Unclassified | place... | reverse complement strand
GTATAGAACCAAAATTAAGACCAAATACACTATCAATGCATAATAAAGATAGGGTTTTGTATGAAAAAGATAATAAAAATAATAGTCAATATTTTCAAAATCAGAAAAGTGGTCAGGATTTAGCAGATTACAATATGCAGAATTTATTCAAATATAATCCACCAGAAGTTGAGAAGAAATATGCTGCTGCATCCTTATTAAATAAACCTAATTACATAGAAAAAAGTTTAAATCTTTTAGTTAATACCGTTACAAATACAGTTATTAGAAAAGTTAAAGAAATACGTAATGATTTAATTAACAGATTTTTAACTCAAATTGAACAAAAAACTCTTATAAAAAAAGTTCCCGATGGTGGAAATGTTTATAATGAAGATGATGTTAAAGCAAGACGTTTGGCAGAAGAACAGGTAATATCTTTTAAAGATGGTAAAGTTAGCTTTAATGCCAATGCTTTAGGTGCAAGTCTTAGAAATGATATAACAAACGATTTAAATAATTATTCAAGAGGTGTTATAAACGATGGTAAGTTGAGTTTAAATGATGCTGTTTTTGGATTTGACAAAAAAATAGGATTCTAATTTTAATGGATAGTTTTTATTCAGGTAAGGTATATTCGGGTATAGTAGTTGATATTAAAGACCCTCGTAGATTGGGTCGTATCAGAATTAAAGTCGCATCTATTTTTGAAGAAATAGATACTACACATATACCTTGGGCAACACCATACAGAGGTCTTGGAGGTAAAAATTTTCATGTGCCACAACTGGGTAAACTTGTTAATGTTATATTTGAAAACGGTTATATTTATTCACCCACCTACATTTATACTGAACACTATAATATCAATTTACAAAAAAAATTAGAAAATTTAAGTGAAGAAGACTATGGTAATTTTATTGCTATATTATTTGACCATAAAACTCAAATGTTTATTGATAATAATGGGTTACGAATTGATTATTTATACAATCAGATTCACATTGATGAAGAAAACATTTCATTTAGATTAAAAGATAATTCACAAGTTTTAAATTTGGGTTCGAGTGATGCTAATCAAGATGCAGTTCTTGGTACTAATTTCTTTAAATGGTTTGATAAACTCGTAAATAAACTTATTATTCCGACAACTTTAACTGGGAACTTGGGCGCACCGATTTTAAGACCAGATTTAGATGCTTTAATGACAGAATATCAAACAATAAAGAATACATTTCTTTCAAAGCATGTTAAATTACCTGATAATAATAAAATCGAAAAAGTTCAAAGAGATATCGAAACTAATGCAGATGAAAATGATAAAGATTTGAAATCAAATGACCAAGACCCCTTTGTACCAGCACAAAAAACCACAGTTAATTCTGAATTATTAAGTGAGGATATTAAAGAAAACATAAAAGAAAAAACTGAATCAGACCAAAGTGATTTAGACAATGCTAAACCGTCCAAAGTAGCTAAAGTAGATGAGGTTGATTTTCATGAAAATAATTCTGATGCGCCAACCAATATTGTTTACATAATAGACGAAGATGGTGAATTGGTATCATCCTCATATGGCGATTTACAGAATGAAGAAAAATATGATTATGTTGGGTCAGAAGACGAAGACGAAATATATTCTAAAAATACTACGGATTCAACCACAAATACATACAACGAAGATGTTGTTGTTGTTGATGAAAACTATGGAACTTATATAACATCAAATACTGTTACTAATGAAAGTATTTCAACAAAGAAAGTTAATGTTCCAGCAGGTGTACCAATGAAAGATAAAAATGGTAACGTTTTAAAAGACAAAAGCGGTAAACCCATTTATGAAAAAGTTGATGTTTATTTAAAAGGGAAAATTGTAGCTAAAGAAGAATATGTTCAATTTCAAAATCAAAAGGTTATTAAAAAATATTTTGAACCATTGAAAAGGATGTTCGATGCAGCTAAAAAGGATGGAATTAATTTGGTTCTTGTTGATGCTTTCCGTTTCTGGGGTGAACAATTTGATTTAAGAGTTCAAAATAAAAAGAAAGACTTCACAACCAAAGAATTAGAAACAAATAGTTCAACAAACTATACACCATACACTGGTCGTCCGGGACAATCTCTGCACCACTATGGAACTGCTTTCGATTTTCAAACAAATGTTGGTAAAAATAAATCGTATAAATGGTTAGTTAAAAACGCAATAAAATATGGGTTTATCCGAACCGTAAAATCTGAAACATGGCACTGGGAATATCAACCTTGGAATTATAACTCAATTAGAAAGAATGACCAGTTTGCTATTGTTAGTAAATCGGATTCTTCGTGGATGAATTTAGTCTAAAAAGGTAAATCATCCATATCAATTTTAGAATTATTATCAAAATAACCTAAAATTTCATTTTCAGTTTTCTGATTGTATGAAATTTTTATCTTATATTCCTCTATATTTTTTTCTTCAGTAAGTATTTCATTTAATTTTAAAAGTCTTACTCGTTTAATATCAGATAAATCACGTTCTACTATTTCATCGAATGTTTTATCATATAACATTTTTCTTTTCCTATCTTCTATTCTATGACGATTATACATAGAATTATGTGGAAGTTCAATAAATTTTCTTTCTTCACATTGTCTAACACTACCAACGTATGATTCATATAATTCTTCACCATCCCAAAATATACCACAGCAGCTTAAATCCACATTTTGTAATAAACTAATAAAAGAAAAAACCATATATTCAAAATCATTAGCTATTATATTTCTCGATATAATATCATTTTTTGCTGGCCTGATGAATTGTATTTTTTTACCTTTAGAATTAATATATGTTTTGGGTTCGAATATAACATGTAAGTCATCATACATATTTAAAATATCCTTGGTATATAAATCAATAAAAAAATATCCATGTTCGGTTATTACCTCAATAGCAGTTTGCATAGAATGAGATAAACACATTATATCTATATCATTAATTGTGTTTTTTGATATAATATCTCTCAAACTACCACCGAATATAACCAAATAATCAGTATCCTTGAACAGTAAAGAAGAATCGAATTCCAAATAATTATCTAATTCTTCTTTAATCTTTTCTTTATTAAACATAAGAGGTTATAAAATATAAACAAAAATATGAATTATATCTTATATGAACAATTTAAGAAATAGTTTTCTGTTGGAATAAATTATTTATATCAAATACTTCGAATATATAGTTATCTTGGTCTAAACGAATAAAAACATCTCTATTATTTTCTTTTAATCGTTTAGCTAATAGGTTATCAACAATTACATTTAAAGAATTAAAATCTGATAATTTTTTTATAATTTCAGACTGTTTTTTATCTATAACCCCATATTTCAGACTCTCTTTTATGAACTTAATTTTATTTTTTTCAAAAGATATATTCAGTAAAAATTCTTTATCTTCTTCTGTGAATATATCAATAAAAGTAAATAATTGAAAATCAAATAAAACGTTATTAGAATTTGTGTTTGTTAAAACGAATGGTTTCTGATATTCAATTTCACCAGTGATAAGTGTTGTACCACCTATTTTAGAATCAGTCTGGTTATATCTATCGGCACGTTCATCATTAATATATGAATACCACGTACCACCTCTCAGTTCATTTGTATTTATAGTGTCTGGTTTACAATATCTTTTAACTCGAATTAAACCAGATTTTAACATATATAAATGATTTTCAAATAATTTAAAATGTTTCAAATATTTCATTAGAATAATTCATTATTTAATATTTCTACAACATACTGTACAGCCTTTTTTGTTCCGTTTAACATCATATCGTATAAGCTATAAACATTGGGTGCTATCTTATCTGTAAAATACCCTTTATCTTTTAAAAGTGTATCTATATCATTTTTATATTTTAAATAAAAATTCTGGACATCTGCATCTTCAATCAAACCAGTTATTTTTACATTATCAAGGCCATTTTTTTCGATATCAGATAAATAATTTTGAACGTTAACCAATTCTTTTTTCTGATTTTCATCCAAAGAACCATCTATTAATAATAATACACCTCTTTTTAATGATAAATATTTTTCAGATAATTTATCTTTTAATTGGTCATCAAGATTTTCATTTAAATTATAGTATTGAGAAAAAGTTTTCATATTTATTTTTATTGATTTTTCAAATATATTGTCTGAATATTTATCTTTATATATTAATCTCCCAGTTTACCATTTTTTATATCGATATTTTTACAAATGCCATTATGGAATTCACCATTATTAAATACTCCATTCTGCCAGAAACCGTTAATAAATTGACCATTATTCCAAGTAGGTGCAAATGAATCAGTCCCAAAATATCCAGCTAAAAATTCACCGTTGTTAAATGTACCATTTCTGAATGACCCACCATACCATTTACCATTATTAAAATTACCATTATTCCAAATAGAAATTTTATGATTTCCAGATTCAGTGATACTTCCATCCGCATTTGTAATTAACCCAGAATGAAATTCACCATTATTGAAATTACCATTGTTCCATGTACACTTTTCATAATTATATGTTGACACGTCAGTGGTGTAATAAACATTAACAACCAAACCAGCGAAATAACAAATATTATAAAATGTAACATCTTTAAGAAGTTTAAAATTCACTGAAAATAATGGTGAATTTACGTCTTCAGGTGTAAAACTCATACCCCATGTATTAGTTGGACTACCATAAAAATAATTATAATACAGTGGAGGCCAAGGTGAACCACTCGGATATACATCCACTAATTCATTACCAGCTAAATTGTTCGATTGAAGTAATGGATTATTAGTTATAGTTTTTGATAACGTTACCTTTGAAACTTTATAAGTTCTTGAATCTTTATAAGATGCATACAAAGAAATATAAACTTCTATACCATTTATTGTTGCTGTTTCGGGTATATTAAAACTCCACCCATTTATAGAAAGTGTTTGTGTATATCCACTATTCGCAGCCGAATTCGTTATATATGAGTTTACACTTCGACTTTGATGTATTTGTTGATTAATTACTTGAACTAAACCAGTGTATGTGCCATTTAACCATGTTAAATTACCACCACCAAATACTGTATATGTTAATGGTTTAACAAAAGTAGTATTCTCATTGACTGATATAGTTTCTATAAATGATTCAGGATTTTTAACAACACCAAATCTCGATTTCACATTTTCATTAAATGTAGTAAATACACCATTCATCCATTCACCATTGATGAAATCCCCACCTAAGAATGTACCATTATACCAAATGTAACCATTAAATTCACCATTATAAAATTTTCCACTTATCCATTGAATGTTTTCCATATAACCATTATACCAGTTACCATCCCACCATATAGAATTAAAAATCACACCATTATAAAAATTACCATTTCTCCACACACATGTTTGACCACTATTATTAGTAATATCATTATTTCCTTGTGGATTATTTGGGTCATATGGAGTGTAAAGTGACCAATCTATTACCTTTGTTCCAAATGTACCGCCATAAAAATCACCAGATTCCCATTCAACATAACCTTCACCAATTCCCATGACAGAATATTGATTACCCCTATCTATTATATTAAAATTACCATTTAAAACATCATATTTATTCAGTTTATAACTATAAAACCTTCCATTTCTCCAAGTTCCCGTTTCAAAATTTCCCGAATACCAAGTACCGTCATACCAATCACCGCATATCCAGTTCCCAGAATACCATACTAATCCGTAGTTATCTTCACCAATTATAGCATCTTCAATGGAAGCATTGAAAATCCAATTATATCTTATTTTTAATTTGTCAATGGACATTCCATCAACAAGAGTTATGTTAATCTTATTAAAATCTACATGTTCTAAAGCTAATGCTATATTAACTGCCATTATTATTAATTAATTTTTGTTTTTAATTTTTCTATTTCTTCTTTTAAATTATCTATAATGAGATTTTGTTCCTGTATAGCTTTAACTAAGACCGCACTTAGGTTATTATAACTAACACCTTTTGTAGAATCACCTATTGTTGGTGGAATTAATTCAGGTATAATAACCTCAACTTCTTGTGCAATTAATCCAATTTTTTTGGATTTATCATCACCATTTATAAAATTAAAATATACTGGATTTAATTTCATCACTTTATCAAGTGCATTATCAAAAGAAATAATGTTTTCTTTTTCTCTTATATCTGATATTGCAATCCAGTCAGTAGCTTCACCAATACCGTTTACTTTTAAACGTCTATTACTTGGGTTTGAATTAGTAGCTATTAAAACGTTTCCTCTGGCAATTGATGAATATTGAAGTATTATATCACCATAAGACCCTGTATAATATCCAGAACCAGCAATACCAGTATACATGTTAATATTTCCACTACTACCACCATAATGTCCAACAGAAGTTCCACCGTTACCAGTATAAATATTTAAATCTCCACTATCACCACCATCACCACTATATCCAATCGCAGTTCCACCAGCAGTACCACCTTGTCCAGTGTACAAAGAAACAGCACCACTATCACCACCATCAAGTCCATATGTTGGAGTAGACAAATCCTCACCACCAGTACCACCTTGCCCAGTGTATAAAATTATAGAACCAGAACCAAACCCTTGTTGCCCAGAACTCCCATTAAGACCAAGACCACCTCTCATATTTATACCGTATGTTGGGATATTATGATAAATATTTGATGTATTTGAAGCATTAAAGTAAATATGACCGTTAAAATATACATGGTTGGCGTTTTGAGTATAATAAAAAACAGTTGAATCTACACCAGCACTTCTTCTATAATATAGAACACAATTTACTGGGTCAATCGCTCCCGGTACATCATCACCATTAAAAAGTACACCGCCACCATAAGTTGAACTTTCACCAACATATAAATATCCTGTACCAGCTCCATTTCCATATGCTTCAAACCCAGATATATAACTATCATTAGTTCTTGCTCTTATAACTGAGTTACCTGCTCTTGATGTTGTACCAACATTAATTGTACCATCCGATAAAGTGGTATTAGTATTTAAATTTATAGAACTATTAACAGTTAAAGAATTATTAATAGTAACCAGTCCAGATGTATTAATTTCAAAAAATGAAGTACCAGCATAAGACGTACCATATATTATTTGATAAATTGAACTTTCATTTAATCCTGTGAACCAATAGTTTGAACCTGTGGATATGTTTTGAAAAGCAACACTAACTTCACTTGGGGTAACATTATTATTTTTAATTAGTAAACCTGATTTATTCCAAGTATCTACACCCCCAGTCGCACTATAATCTATAATAAGTTGTTCTCTAATAGTAGTTTTACCATTAATATCAAGAGTCGTTGTGGGAATATCTATATTTATACCAATCTTATCACCTAAATCTGGTCTCATAATCAAACCTGTATTGGATGTATTATTACCAATTCGCATTGCCCCAATTATTAGTAATGATGTATCATAATTATAAATAGCAGCATTTGTTGGGTCGATGGTAAATCTATAATCACTTATACCATAAAAATGGCTTTGACCAAAAACAGTCAATTTACCAGTTATATAAGCCCCAGTTATTCCAATACCCACATTACCCGATGGTGGGGCATACCATATATTACCAGTTGCCCCTGATTTCCAAATATTAGCTACATCGGTCAAGTAATCGGCATAATTAACCCATGTCGTACCACTAAGTTGATACGTTGTCATTCGATTACCATTATCAGACGATGACCTAACAGTAACCAACATACCAGTCTCGGTACGTAATGGGTAAGTTGATACTAAATTATTTCTATCAGTATCATAATCTACAACATGATGTCCACCTTTGATATCACTCGAATTGACAACAGCATATTTATCTGTATCGTCATATGTCTTAATAGTATCAACAACTAATGTTCCTGTATTTTTTGCCATTTATATAATTTTCTTTTTTTAAGTTATCACAACTGTAATACTACCATTAAGTAAGTTGGCACTTCTATAAAAATAATATGAAGCACTATTACCACTACCATTTATATGTGTTATAGTCGAAACAATAGGTACATTTTCAATACCACCAATGGTAAATGTAGCTGTACCCCATGCTACTGGATATATATAATAAAAATATTGATTACTACACACATAAGTTATAGTTTTGACTTTCGTAGTTGATAATTCATAAGATAGTGCATTTATTTGAGCATCGTTCATAGAAGTCAATGTACCAACTCCCCAATATCTTGAATATCTAAAATAAACAATCGCATTTGCTATTGACGTAGCTAATTCCAAATCAGTACAGTGCATAGTATATGTAGTATTAGTAGTTAAACTAAGACTATTTATTGGTATTGTACCTGATGTTGCTGGCGCATAATTTGTTACTGGCGCACCCGTACCAGTAATAGTTACAGACGACATGATTTTATTAGTTGACCAACCAACAACAATTGATGTAACCGTTGAACCTATTTCAACTGCGCCACCAGATGGTGTATTTATGGTCGCTGTAACAACAGGTAATACATACAATAAACCGTCTAATGCTGCATTTACAGTAGTATAAGCTGGGTATGATGGATTATTATAAGTAATTTCAGTAGCAGTTAAATTATTACTATTATCTACCTTACCCCAAGTACCACCACTGGATGGTTCACCAGCGAAAATAGCCCAGTCACCTATTTGCCATTCATTTATCCCATTTAAATTAGTAGTACCAGACACATTAACAATATAATACCACCCATTCGCTGGTACTGTTGTTGGTGGATTACTTGTACTTGCATTCCATGTGCCTTGATATATTACAGCACCAAGTATTGAACTTGGTAAATTGGAAACTTTAATTTTTCCACTGATGGGGTCTATTACTGGAATTTCGGTTATCCCAGTATTAGTTCTTGTCCATAATCTATAATCTTCCATATTAAGAAAGAATTCCCCCTTATATATGTCTGTATCCAACCAACCTAAAGTGTGGTCTTCAATAGCAGGTACAGTCGGTTGTATACCAGTGGTATCGCTTCTTTTTATTAAAATTCTTGCACCTTTTACTAATTTTGTCATTTTATATGTTTTCTTTTTTAAATTTATGTTGCATTTGAATCAATAACATAGTCTGATTCCTCATTAGGGTCTGCTACCAACCATACCAAAAATTCACTACCATCTAATACATTATAATCACCAATATAAAAATCATCAATCCTTTCGGTCTGATTGAAATATTCTGGGTATAATAATTGTTTAGGTATCATTGTTTTTTTATCAACACCAACATCTAAAATTTCAATCGGACGATAAAAAAGATTCACATCATCTTCTATTTTATAAAAACGTAATATAAAATTCTTTGTGTTTGGTAAACTTTCAGATAGTAGTCCAAGTGTGTAGAATTTTATATATTCATTTTCATTCATTATCTCCCCATAATATAGGTATATATTTTTTCTTATAAAGTCATTTTTAGGAATATAATAATCATAAGCTTCGTTCTTATAAACATCATATAATATTTCAGATATAGGATATAATTCTTTTATATTTTTTATTTTTATAACCATCTCACCAGATGGGAATACACCAGTAAAACCATTTGGTTTTTCTAACCAAACTATATTATTTTCTATTTTAAGTATAAGAGTCTTTGTATAAGTAGTCGTACCCGATACTTCAACATATGTATATGGTTTAAAATTCTTCAAATCATTAATATCATTTACATTCAATTGAATTATATTTGAATCTAAATAGAATTGAGAAAATGCAGTTATTTCATCATCATTATAAAAAACCATATCTGGTTTAAAAACTATACTGGTTACACCCGATAAAAATTCATATAATTTATAACGAATATAAGTATTTTGAGTCCAAAACATCCCAGTAGAACCACTATATGTAAATCTTAATCCATCGTAATCAAACTCCTTATTATACTCATACTCAACTGTTTGAAAATTTAATAGAGTTCCACCAGAATTTGAAATATCGTTTACATTAAAGAACTTACTTAAAAAAGAATTTTGTAAAGAAACTATTAAACTACCAACATTTAAATCAGAATATTGTATATTTCGAATAATCCATGTTAAATTGGATTGATTATCTATAATATTTATCACCCATTCTGGTATTAAATCAGATATTGTTAAACCAGATGATGTTATGTTTGTTATAAAAGTATCAAATGAAAGATATGGTCTTTCATCATTTTTAATCTCAATTCGTATATAATCTTCAATTTCAACAGGAACTGTCGGAAATGCACTATTATCTATAATAGTATCATATTTTTTAGAATACGCATCTGGTATTAAAATATTATTAAATGTACCAATTACAAATGGTTCATATGATATAGAACCTATAATAAATATCATATCAAATAATTGTATCTCACTAATAGAAAGAAATGTTCCACCATTATTTGTGGTTACATTAACTCTATAATAAAGATATGGTACAGTGTTATTTATGATAAATTCTCTATAAGTAATTGCTGACCAACCAATTTGAGATATTTGTTCATCCAAATTAATCCAATCAATATTATTATTAGATGCTTGGAATGTCCAGTTTTTAGGACTTCTGTTTGATTGTTCATTACATTCAATACTATATTTCCATATAATAACAGGTGTATTGTAACTAAATTTTATCCACCCAGTTGACGTAAACGCTCTCCAACTTGTACTTGGATTATTATCAAACGCTTTCCAAGTTTCATACCCAGAAGCATAAATACTACTGGATGAACATGAACCAGAAATACTGGTATACGATGTCATAGGTGGTAAACTATCTGTTGTGTGTTTAAGATAATCATCAAATGGGTTATATGTTGATGAAAACTTTATAGAATATTTTTTAGTATATCGTTCTATGTCAAATGTACTTCCTGTACTTAATGTACTTAAAGGCATCACGAAATTATTATACAGCTCGAAATTTTTATGGTTCATAAGTCGTGCAACATCATAATCAGCAAATACTAATTTATGAGTATTCCCTGTATTTGTTGGAATTGTATCGATATCATAACAAGTTCTATGTTTTAAAATATAAGAATGTCGAGCATCAAAAACTTTAGCTTCACCAGATATAGGAAATATATCATCAGCATCTGGTAGTAAAAAATATTGTTTATTTTTATTTACTTCCCCCAGTTTAACATAAGCTTTAAATCTATCCGACTTTTCCCTTGTTGATAAATAATCAGTCAGTATTAAATAATTTTTTTCATTAACTTTATAAATATTATTAGTATATACATTATCTTGGTCTTTTAATAAAACTAAATGATTTTCTTTCAATACAACATCATCTATTGCATGTTGGGGCAAATTTAAGTCAATATTGGAATTAGATGCTACATCAATTTGTATATAATTCTTGATGAATTTATTCATTATTTCATATTCATTATACATATTAAATAATGAATCGGCATCGTCATTTGTTAAAACACCAAAACGATAGACATCTTGAAGATTATCAACATATGTGAAAGAAACACCAGATATACATTTTTGAATTCTAAAATATACGTCAGATAATTCATCAACGTTCCACAACTGTTCTCTATTCACCCTTACAATTTCACCACCTAAAATAGCATCGTAATATTCCACATCATAATTAAATTTCCATAATCCAAGTTCATTACCAATGTATAATAATCTATATTCTCCAGTCACTAAGAAACTCGAAACTACCTCACTTGGTAAATTATTACCATAAGTAACACCCGATATCGAATTAAAAATTCTACCAGCACCAGTTTCAGTATTAAATGACCAAACTCCATTTGTTAAAGATGTGGTATATAATGTTTTATTAATAATATCTTTATAAATTTTTGATACATTATCACTTGGTAATTCTACACTATTTGTTGTGAAAGGTGTTGATGTGCTATAATGTGTTCCTGTGTTATATTGAGTATCTAAAACCCAAAACCCATTATTATCAAATCCAACATATAAAATATTATGAATATCATCGTAAAAAACGGTTCTTGTATTACCAACAGGATATAAGTCACCAGTAGTTGGTGTATATCCAGCACTAAAAGTAACACCTTCATTATTAGTTCTTCTCCATCTCCACACACCTAATGGTGTAGCAACATAAATCAGTTCAGATTCTTTATCGGCTGCTATTTGAAATACCTCGTTTGATATTAGTTTAACACCAAATATAACAGGAGTTGTCACATCTATTAGTTTACCTTGGTCAATAGTGACATCCCATTCCCAAAACCCCAACGTTTCATATCCAAAATAAAATATATCATGATTTAAAGCTGTCCTAAAGTGTAAAATATTACATTTACTATATGCAATACCACTTGGAGGTGAATTTCCATAATCTGGAATATATGTATCATCTATTCTTTTTCCCGTATCTGTTATTAAATTCCATCTCCATATACAAGTACTTGTAGTAGCATAAAGAATCCCATTTAATTCATCAATTGTTACTGCATAAATTATATTTGATGTTAACCCACTACCTTCAGATGGTGTGTATGATGTATCAATAACTGTAAGTCCACTATTTGTTGAAACATCTAAAATACAAATACCACTATTTGTTGCTAAATATATTTTATCCTCTACACGACAAAAATCATTAATAATATTATCTGGTAAAGCAATTTGAATATCTGAACTTCCAGAATTATTATAAATAACCCCAGTTTCTTTAAGATTTAAAACTACTTTCCCAGTATATTTAGGATTCTGTGTCCACTCGTATTTTGGATTCCATATATCTCTCATGAAAAATATAAATATTTTTATAGAACAATTTCTTTTGTATATATTAAAAAATATCTACAAAGAATTGAGATTGTTGCTCTATAAATAAAACAATTTACATTTAGAAATATATAAACATAAAAATAGTTACAATGGATGACCAAAGATTAAAATATCAAAAAGAACGAATGAACAAGTCATTCGATAAACCCAATTTATTGAAAATATTTAATAAGAATAAATTTAAAATATTTTTATTTTTATTTATTTTATCTTTGTTACTGTTTCCAGCTTTCTATGGACATATAGCTGGCACATTTATTAATAAATTAATCACTGCTTTCACAAATCAAATAACTTTTTAAATGAGTCTTGAACAACATCAAATAGAGAAGTATAAATTAGATGAATGGTTTTTTGAAGATTATCAAAATAAGATAATAAAAATAAGATTTACAGATAGAATAGAATCCAAATTTAACGGTGAATATCATAATATTTTTGATGCTGCTATATTATACCACAAAAATACTGGAACTAATCAATATTATATAAACGGCAAACACTATAAAGATAAGGTGGATTGGGAAAAAGATGCTCTTAAATTAGCCCGAAGAAGTAAAATTAGAGATATTTTTAAAGAAGATTAAAATATTTGTTAAAATATTTGTTAATATATTATTTTTTAATAACTTTGTCTGTTTATTATTAATCTAAATCTAAGTAATGAAAGCTGGTATGTTTTCAAAATCCCCTTTGGCATCCACAAATTACAGTCAATTTCAGAAAATAGATGAGATTACATTAAGAAAAAACGGAATAAAATATTCCGACCAGTTAAAGAAAGAACAAAAAAAGTTAAAATCGTTAATCAACACAAAATTTACTTCATCTATTAGTGAAAACATAGTTACTTTGATGAAAGTAACAGAACAATTTGTTTCACATACTGAAGATGATTACAAATTTGTAGATATAAATTCATCTGAATTTCAAAAACTAACATTAAAGGGGAATTTTATACTTATCGGGGGTGTAAAAGAAATGCAAGATTTTTTTAATTCTGTTACAATTTAAAAAATCTTTTAAAAAATTTCTTTTTAATAATAACCGTCTCTTTTTCGTTTATCTGAAAACGATTACTGACATAATACACTCTAAATTGGGCTTCCGATTTATAATCGGTGAAATATAATATAAAATCGGCCTGATTTTTATCTGTCACAAAATACCAGTTACCTTGGCCTATAAATTCAATAGTATCCTTAACTACATATATAGAATAGGTGCTATCACTCTTAAACACACTTTCATATATACAATATTGTGCGCTATCTTTATACTCCGTCCTGTATATTCGCTGAGAATAACTAATAGTAAATAAAAATAAAAATATTATTATTAAATATTTTTTCATTGTTAACCTTTTAATTTACCAATATGTTTTAGGTGTGTATTTTTAACAAAGACGAAATTAACATCTTCAGATATAATATCTTCTAATTCATACTTAAAATCAAATTCGTATAAAGAATAACCATCTTTCAGTTTAACATCCATTGGGTATGATTTTTTATGTAGCCACATATTTTCATAATCATATCCAATTACTAATTTTTCAATCTTTTTATTTCGTTCATCAATAGGTAAGATATCATCTAACATAACTTTCAAACCTAATTCTTGATGTATACCTTCTTTATATCCTCTCATATAATAACAATACCCGTGATATATTTTTAATAAAAAATAATTCAACACCGATTGAATATAAACATCATCTTTCTTGATAATCGAACCATCTTGAATATATAATTTATCATATAATCCGTCTTCTTTTATTAAATCGATTAATTCTTTGAATATCTCTGGGAACGGTATTCGACCTTTACCATCAACATGTCCACCATCAGTCGTGAACCAACCACTTTGTTTTAAATCATCTAATCTATTCTTACTGATTATGATTTTATTAATATATTTTTTTATATCTTTTATTTCCTGAGTTTTTATTTGTTCTTCTTTTTCATCAAAATATATATTTGTATTGCTTATATAAGAAAACGGTTTAATTTTATATTTATGTGATAAAGCATCACCGTCTAATTCCAATTTAAAAACTGATGTCGGAGAACCACCTATATAACCACCCATCATTTTATCTCTGGTTGTTGATATATTTGAGAATGATTTTGAAGATATCTTATTGTTTCTTAATATATAAAAAAGTTTCTCTATGTCAACTATATGATATACAACTCCAACGTTTTTATATTCATTAATATGTGTATTATTCTCTTTAATAAAAAATAAAAAAGTTTTAAGCATTACAATAATTTCTTATTTTATTTGAATCGTGTTTTAATAAACCAACCAACCCGAAATGTTTAGGTTTAATTTCTATCATTTCATCGAATGTAACCCATTTGTAACTTTCGGTTTCCCAATTTAATTCGGGGTCGAATTCTTCATCTAACAACCCAATGAAATTATAATATGTAAACGAATTATTGGAAGTTTTAAAAATGTATGCTGGTATTAATTTAATTTCACTGTCATAACCAGATTCTTCCATGAATTCACGTTTTACCACATCCATAATATCATCTTCGGTCTGACCATATTCTTCATCTATTTTACCACCCCAAACTCCAAAACAATGAGGCTCATTTACATATCCTGAACGAAAAGGTAATAATATTCTTTTAGTTTCAGTGCATATTGGTAATACTCCACCACCCACGTTACCCCAAAAGTTCTCGCCAGAATCATTAGCGAATGATGCGTATGCACCAGAACCAAGATTTTCAAGAAATTGTTTATAATTTTTCATAAATGTTTTAATTTATATTTTTATTAATCGTATCATCATAAAATATTTCTTCTATCAATCCATCAAACTCATAATGTAAATCATAATCAACGGGGTCAAATTCTTCATCATTTTCAGATATAAATTTATAATCAGATTGTTCGGTCTCTTTATCTTTAACTAAGTAACCCTTATAAATCTTATATCTAAAATGAATCTCACCAATATAAACAACTCCAGTTGATTCATTCTCAATTTTTTTCAATAGAAAACAAATTTCATTTGTCGAATCGTAATATTTTTTATTTATTATATTTTCAGAATCAAATATAGATTGTTCGGCTGGTTCTTCATTATTTTTTAATAATTTTTGGACTTCTGGAGATTTAATATCTTCGATATTTTTTAATTGAATTTTTTCTTCAGGTGTTAATGAATCAACACCGTTCTTTGAAATTTTATCTAATAAATCATCCAAAACTTTTGTTTGATAACTTGAATATTCCTCGAAAAGCATTAGAAATTTCATAATATAAATTTATTTTAATATTATATATTAAATTAAATGTTGAGAATATTGAACTTTCAAAATTAAATATATACATAAAAATAGATAAATAACTATGAATGACGATGATTCAATAAAACAAGAGAAAGATAGAATTAGAGATAGTATTGAAATCTTAGAACAGGAAATAACAGAAATAAATATTGACCCAGATAATTTCTTCCCAGATGAAGTGCCTGGTATCGATTTGAATGTAGTACACTTTGATTATAAAGGTGAAGTGGAAAAAATACGTGAAGAATGTCAAGAAACTCTAAATTGTCTTTCAAGTTTATATCTAACCGATGAAATAGTAAATAGAAAAAACGTTAATAATATAATTCAAAATGATGCTCAATCATTGTGTGATTTGAAATTTTCATTATCTATGTCCAAAAGAGCTTTAATTAACTTAATGGAACAAATAGACAGTGGTGTTAATCACCCAGAAATGTATGAGGCAGTTGGTACATTCCAGAAAGAAATCCGAGACAGTATTAAAATGTTATATGATATACAAAAACGAATGAAAGATTTCTACAAAGAATTAAAAGATGAACTTTCAAGTATTAATACTGGTGAAGAAAAAGCACCCGAAATAGAACAATCCGATAAAATAAAAATAATCGACCTTAGACTTATTAATAAAGAATTGGATGAGTATAAAGATTCAACTATGGATAAGAAGAAAAAGAAAAGTTAAATATTTTTAGTAATAATGTATTTATTTCCAGAAAATGATATTTTCCAATCATTTGGTATATAACGTTTATAAAGTTGTAATCGCTGATAATTTTTTTGTAAATTTCCAGTAAAACTAAATACAAATCCCTTAAAAATATCATCAATAGACATATTAACCTTTATCTTGTTGTTTACCTCGGTTATTTTTTCGTTTAAATCATCAATGAATTTTTCACATATCCCAATTATTGTTTCCATTAATTTATATGGGTTTTCATTAACAATTATAGACATATCATAAAAATATTCATTATCTGTTTTAGCTCGAAATCCGACAGAATAATATTTAGAATTGTTAAATTCAGTAATTCTAACTTGATAGTCATGGTTAGCACTTCGGAAATAATAATAGTAATCGTTGAAATCTTTCCTCACAGAATCTATTATATCATAAGATTCGAAGGTTAATATTTTCATATTATTTAGATAGTAATTTTACCAAATCATTTTTAATGATAGCTTTCATAACAGGTGTTAAATTAGATATCACAACATATTCTTTAGAACCATCCACCGTAATATTTTCATTTAAATGCTTTTTAATCGATTCTAATGACTTATAATGTGTGATGACACCTTCTACTAATTCTTTTAAGTTAAAGCCTTCTTTTGGATTATATTTAACAATCTGTAAGGTTGTATCATTTCTTTCCATTAAGAAATACCACAACTTATTATTATCAATTTTAGCAGATTCCAAAAACAAAAATGCATCATGAGCTTTTATAACCTTTTCAAAAACTGCTATTTTATTAACAAATTTGATATTCTTAAATAAATCTTCTAATGTATTATTCACGTTTTCTTTTTTTATAGTTGGTTCTTTTATAATTGGCTTTTTAATCATAGGCTTTACAACATTGAACGCACCTTTCCTTTTAACATTAGGTTCTCGTACCTTTGGTTCTTTCATTTTAGGTTCAAGTACTTTGGGTTCTTTAACAACAGGTTCACTTACACTATGACTTTCTGTTGTTTTTTTAAAATCGTTAAAGTTTTTAATTTTAGCCAAAATATCAATTTGTTTTTTATTATATATTTTATTTTAAAAGTCGTTTTTAATAAAAAAATCAACGAAAAGGTTATTTCCGTTGACTTTTTAAATATTTTCTTTTTTACCTTTTAAATAGCCTGTATACTACCAGTCTCTTGTGCAGGTATTTCCTGTACTGTTTGTTGAGTTTGAGTAGCATTAGGTTGAGTTGTCTGTTGAGCTGCTGGTTGAGCTGCTGGCTGAGTCTGAGCTGCTGGCTGAGTCTGAGCTTGTGTCTGTCCTGATGTTTGAACTTGACCACCCATATCATCAGTAACTTCAACATTACCACCTTCTTCACTAAATATTATGCTACTTGGAAGATTATCAATAAGCATATTATTTTCAACACAATATTTTAATAATCTATAAGCAACATCTGAATCAGACATAAATTCACGCAAATTCCTCTGAGTTTCATCTTTAACCTTCTTAATAAAAGCATTTACTAATGAAACAGGCACTTCAATATCGCTAAGTACATAAGCGTTACCAATCTTTATAACACCTTCGTTCAATTTTGAACCGTGTTTTTTATCTTTGAAATCATTAAATCCAGTTATGTTTTCCATATTAACTTTTTATATTTTTTATTTATATATTAATTTAAAATAATCCTTTTTTATCATTCTAAATTTATCTATATATTAAAATTTATTTTTCCTTCAATATATCATATTTAATAATATGTTTTAATTTCGAAATATATTTATCATCTTTAGCGTATCCAATGCGTTTTAAAAATTTATAATAATCGTCATTATATTTATAATATCTATCTTGCCATATTTTATAATCTTCTATACTTTCAATGTAGTTATTATACACAGCATGACTTTTATATAAACCAATACCTTTTCGACCTTTTTTATTAATAGGTAACTTCATGCCAAACAAATTATGATTGTATCGACATACTTCTGAAGTTAAAAAATTAGTTTCTAATAAAATTTGACCTTTAACTATATCTGGATGTTTTATTTGATAATAATCCACCCAGTAACACACATTCTCCCAATTAAATTTATATAAATTTCTATTAATTTCTAACTGTTTGGTGAATACTTTCACTAATGAATCTCTTTCGATTTTAAGATAATCGATAGAATCATTAGATAATTCAATATCATTTTGAAATAATTGAATAATTTCTGAATTAATATTTTTATTTTTATCACATTCCTTTTTAATATCAAAATAAGCATAACACAAAAAGGCTATTACAGCTATTAATATTATCAATAAAGAATAATAAAAAACTTTAAATTTTTTTATTCTCATATTTAAAACCCAAATAAAGTATATTGACCACCAATGCCAAAATATATAGATGGTTTTATAGTTCCGTTAAAATAAACCGCACCAACACCAAGTTGTGGGCCAAAAGTCCACTTATGTTGTGGTATCAATTTTTTAATAACATCCGATTTTTGTGGGTCAACTAACGAACCTTCGATATTTGTGAATGTTAAATCTGGATAATTAGATTTTATAAATATTCTTAATTTTTTTTCTTCTTCACGAATACCAGTAGTTATATTAAAACCCATATCAAAATTAGACAGTTCTGACCCCTTAGATGTAATTCCGTTAGTTGTAGTGTCAAGAACAAATGCGGTATGGCCTTTTATTACTCTATAATTATAATCATCATAAACTTTTGAAAAGTCCCAATACAAATACGTAACATTTGTTCCATCCACTATAATATTTGCCAAGGAATCTTTTAATGTGTTATTTTCTGCTTTCAATGCAGCATTATCACTTTTCAATTGAGCCAGCATATTAGAAATATAAATAACACGACCTTTTTGTTTTTCTAACTCGGCTGCTAATTCTTTACTAAAATCTTCCAGTGTTTTCTTAGAAGTAATCAAAAGAATTTTTTCCTGTTGAAGTTCACCAACTTTATTTTTAACTGTTATAACAGTGTCTTGTAACGCAGCGATATTATGTTCACTTATAAAAGCATCATTTCTTAACCTTCTATTTGAATTACATTGTGACAACAGTGCTATGAAAAGTAATATTATAATTGAAAAATAAATTAACTTTCCATTTTTTGGATTTTTAAGGAATCCCCATATTTTCTTTAAAATTTCTAACATTTTATTTTTATTATTTTTTATTTAATTTTTATTTTAATATTTAAAGGTTTACCTAAGTTCCTGATGAATTTTTGTTTTTGATATGGTTCAAAAGCTTTATGTAATATTGTAGGTGAACCGCTACCAGTAAATGTACCATTATAAAAAATACCATTATTCCAAATTCCATTAAAAGAACCATTATGGAAAGAACCAGTATACCATTGTGAATTTTGCCAAAAATAACCATTATTAAAATTACCACTATACCAATTTACCGTTTCAGCACCACCCATAACGCCTATATTACCACCAGTAAACACACCATCCCACCATACACCACTTTGGAAATTAGAATTACTCATAAGTCCATTATTCCACTCACCATTCAACCATGTACTATCATTAAAATTACCGAAATAAAAAATACCATTATACCACAAAGTATCTAAATTTATTGTCCCATTATAAAAATAACCATCATACCAATCCGATGCTGACATAGTACCGTTATACCAATTACCAATTACCCAAGTGGAATTGTCAAAGAAACCATTATTCCATGTACCGTTTGACCATAAACTATTACTAAAAATACCATTGTTAAAAGTACCAGTTGTCCAAGTTGCGCCTGTTCCAAAAGTCCCATTATTAAATACACCATCATTCCAAATACCATAAAATGTACCATTATTAAATGTACCTTTTTGCCAAGTACTTGTCGATGAGAATATTCCATCATTAAATATACCATTTACCCACGAAGTAGTATTAAAAAATCCCTTATTAAATGTACCATTAGCCCAAGTACCTAAAAACTGGACACCATTAAAAATACCATTTCGCCATTCACAAGAAGATGTGAAAGTATCACCATTAAATACACCAGTTTCCCATGTTAATGATGATATAGGTGTATTACTTGATTCCCATATACCATCATACCAAATTATAGGGTGAAATTCATAGATAGATATATCAACTGGGTCTAATATACCATAATTCCATAGTGATGTAACACTATTTATATTCGACATCTTATAATACCCATTATTGAATTTAAAATTATTATCAAAATCACATAATTCATAATATCCGTTATAAATTATCGGATAATTAACTGGTGTGCTACTAAAATAACCAGTTAAAACACTATTGTAGAAATATCCATTATAAATAGTCGGCATATTTATTGTTAACGAAGTTTTACCAGAAAAAACACTATAACCATAGGTATCATTATTGTATGTATAATATGATGATACACCGCCATTATTCACTACCGAATTTAAAGATAATGTCATACTTTCATATTTATCACTTAAAACCAAATTATTTATAGAACCTCCCAATACAATTCCCTGAATCCATTTTACATTTTCTAATGAATTATCTATCGCTGTATTCTTTAAAACCACACCATTTAATTCACCGCCAGTGATAGTACTATTAAATATAATAGTTTTTGAAATGAAAAAATTATCTGATGTTATACCGCTAATATCTGGTATTGATGAATATAAACGATTAATAACAATAGAATTAGTATTAATATCGATTTCCTTTACTAAATATCCCTGTAAATATTGTTCACATGATATCTCTCCATAGGATGTTCCACTTCTTGATGTGTAATATGTGTAATTATCTAAATCAGCGTTAGTATCACCCGAATTATAAGATAAAATATAAACCCTATCACCAACCAAAAAATTACTATTAACATTAGTGTATAGTTTTATGAAACTATCCTTGTTATCTATTTTAGGTATTATTTTAACAGCATTTGAGATATTAGAAATCATAATAAACCTTATTATTATTTATTCATATATATAAAAATATGGGTTTGGTATTTTTAGACTTTTATTTTTTAATATATAGTTATAAAGTTTTTCAAACTTTTTTATTGAGGCATTATATAAGTAATAATTAGCTTTTATAGCAAAAAATGCATTTAGGGCAACTTAAAGCATCAAAAAAGAATCACAAGCATTATGAGTGAAAAAGAAAAGAAAGTCAATTTATTCGACATGTCGGATGATGACAGTACAATGAGTTTTTTAGATGAAAAGAAAAGAAACGCAGATGGTATATTTAGACCATCATTAGAAGATGCAGTTGACAAAAAAGAGGGTTACAAAGCAACTATCCGTTTTCTTCCAAATTTCAAAAAAGACGGCACAGTAGGAGCATCAGCAATCGAAAAGCATTTGCATTATGCAAAACTTTTAAACAACCCAGATTTAAAAGGTTACTACGAATGTAAAAAGAATTTAAATTCGGATTGTCCACTTTGTACAACGTACTGGGAATTATATAATTCTAAGAACGCTGCTGATAAAGAGAAAGCGGAATTAATAAAACGTAATACTAAATATTACAGTTATATTTTGGTAATCGAAGATGAAAATAATAAGGAGTTGGAAGGTAAAATTCTTATTTATCCATTCGGTTTCAAAATAAAAGAAAAAATCAATGCTCAGAAAAAAGGCGAACTCGATGGTATAAAAAGCAACGTTTTTGACCTTGCCAATGGTAAAGATTTTCGTCTTATTATAAAGGAAAACAAAACACCACAGGGAGTTTATCCCAATTATGATGCAAGTAGTTTCCTTGAAGCATCACCTATTAAAATTAACGGTAAGAAAGTACCAGTTGAAAAGAATGAATCTGGTAAAATCGTTATTACTAACGAAAAAATTCAAAAGGGTTTACAAGAATTTTTATTAAAGAGAGATGTAGACTTAGATGAATATGAAGCAAAACCTTGGACAGATGAAGAAGTTGATAAGGTTGATAAAATCATTTCGTTAGTTAATGGTTCTGGTATATCTGGTGCAAAGTCATCTATCGGTAAAGCTTCAAAAGAAACATTTAGTGCTACAACTGACGATAATTCAAGTGATGATTTTTCTTTCGATAAAGTAGAAGAAGACAATGATGTTGATAATTTCTTCAATGTTGAAAGTAAATAATTTATACGATATTTACAATATTAAAAACCCACTATTAAGTGGGTTTTTTTATTATAATTTTTCCATTCTTTTTTTCATAGCCTTATTAAACTCTGCTATTATCTTAGTCTGAATAACATTTGGAATTTATATTATCAAAAGGTTTCTTACTAAATATTGGTAATCTCCATTAACCAACACTTCAGCAAAAAGTATCTTTACTTTTATAGTTTTTACTTTTTTTTCATAACAGACATACTATTTTATTTTTGTTAAATTTATAATATTTTCAGAAGAATCTATCATTTGTTGGTAAAGGTAACTTTTATTATCAACACTAAAATATTTGGCAGCCGAGCATGGATAAACAATTTTTATAATATCATCCTTTGTCAGTTCTATTTTCATTCTAAATCGCTCTCTAATTAACAAAAATACTATATAACAAAATAAAAATATAAATAAAATTAAAAATATAGTGATATACCACATACTATGCAGTATATTATACTTTTTAATTATATCATATTTTTCAAAAAAATTTGAGGCTATCGATAACTCAAATGATACATAACAGAAGAAACCAATTATAATTACAAATAAAGTTGATAATAACATCAATGAATATATTAAAAAATTCGAGGTTTTCATCATTTTATTGTTTTAAATCTTTTATGAAATTTATCCATTGAAAACCATTGTTTACAATCGACACCTTGGTCTGTTTTGTGTTTAATAAAAACTTCAATACTATTAACTGTTTTATTAGTTATTTCGCATAAAGTATTATCAATATCTTTAATTTTTTCTCCAATTACAAATGAATCTATATCCATCGCAAAAAAAGACATTCTTTCTTTTATATAATCGGCTTGTTTTTCCATTTATCTATATTCAAATACTTTACCACCTCTTTTATAATCCACGTATGTGTCCCCATCTCTGAATCGAATTTCCCCAATATTAAAAGTATCGACTTCAAATTCATCACATTTAGGGCGTATTAGAACAATTCTGGAATATTTATTGATAAGGTCAACTTTAACCGCCTTATTCATTTTCTGTACATGAGTATAAATTTCACCATCTTTAAGAGATTTAATGGTATAAAGTTCTTTTTCACAATCTATCACCAGCATAGAACATTTAAAATGTGGCTCATAACTTTCTATTTTTTCTTTAGAAAGGTCGGAATAAATTTTATTATCTGGGTTTTCTCCATGAAAATACAAGGCAACTATCAATAAAAGAAATAAAAACATACCCAATGAATTCTTTAGGAGATTAAAACCAGTCTTTATTATCTGACCTAATAGTTCAATACCACCCTTGATATTACTCATGATGACGAGAACTAATACTGTTATTATTATCCATTTTATCATATCCGTATATTTTAATTTATTAAACAAATATACAATCACATATCGAGGAAAAAAAATCGCAGACTTACATTTTAATATTTAAAAATTTTATATATATTACAAAATAAAAATATCAATTAATATTTTCATGATACCATCATATAATCTTTTTATAACCAAGATATTAGAAAAAAGCTCATTAACTGCTCTGGGTGTTCCCAAAGAGGTAATGCAAAATATTCAGAGAGATTATGCACTACAACCAAATGTAGAATGGATAGAATATACATCAAAAAAGGATATTAAGGCTGAATTAATTAAAAATAAAAATATTTTTTTTGTACAGATTGGCGATGATTCAATAAAAGTATATTGTTCAGTGATTGAAAATAAAAGAAAATTTTATATCATAGACAGATATATTAAATTCACTGGAGAATGGGGAGACCATTGGGAAAAAGATGACAGGGAAGGTATCACACTAACTCAATTATTAATTGATATAGAAAGTGAACCTAAATATAAAAATTATAAATTAAAATATGATAATTTTTCTGTTGTTAAAAGCGATGTTAGAGGTATAGAAAAAGCTCAGAAAGAATTTGATGATTTTAATAATAATTTTAGAAAGAATTTAATTGATTATTTTACTAAAGTTCTAAAAAATTCACATTCTCAATTCGCCCAAAGAATAGAAAAAACCATTATTGATAATTTAGCCAAAGTGAGAAAAGATTTGACACCCGATGAGATAAAGCAAGTATTATACCAGAATGTTGATTTGGCTACAAAATCTAAAACTCACAAACAAAAGGCCGAAGATATACCAAAATATAAACTGGATAATGAAGATATTCAACATAATTCTTTAACGTTATTCAACGAATATTTATTACAATTTGAAACCGATTACTCAGAAAAATATGGTGAATATTTTACTATAAAAAGTTTGATAGAACAATATTCTCAAAATAAAATAATAACTGCTTTTATTTATTATTTATACACTGGTAAACTTATGGATTTAAACAGTTTTACTCCCATCGAATCTTTAGACGATTTATATAATTTCTAAAACAAAAACAGTTTTTTAGAATATAACATTAAAACATCGTATTATGACACCCCCTAAAATAATATGGAGATATCACTATTTAGAAAAATGTAATATAGTAACGCCAGATGATATTATTAATATAAAGCCTGATGAACACAATCGATGGGTAATAAAGGGGTATGTTAAAATGAAAACTAAAGCCATGCCTGATTATGAAATGTTTGGTAAAAAAATACTCATACCAATGGTTGTTATTCAACAAAAAGGGTGCGCTGGTTCAACCGTACCTTCAATTGTGGATAACTTTTGCGCTCATTTCCCATACATAAGAGATGCTAATATCGGTTTCAATGAATCATACATTTATGGTAAAACACCAAACGAAGTGATGATAAAAGTTCAAGAATCATTTGAATGTACTTATAATTGTTTTTTAAATTTTGTTTAATATGGTAGAGGAAAAAATAGATTTTATAAAAGTAGTAAATTATATATTCAGAGAAAAAGACAAATATCTTGGTCTGAGTGATATAGATAAAGAAAATACTTTTTTTATTATAAATAGGAAATTTGCAGCTAAATTTCCAACGGAAGCTAATTTTTTCAACACTAAACTTGGAAATAGAGCCTCTGCCTTAGATATTTGGTTTAAAATATTTAAGAAAACATTTGATACCCCTTGGTGGTATTGGACTAAAGTTGAAAAGAAAGAGAGTAAAAAATTTCCAAAAGGCGATATAGATTTGTTTATAAAATACAACCCAGCCATTAACCCAAGATATTTAGAATTTATCATGGAATTCTACGAAGAAGATATGAAGGAAGAAATTAAAAAATTAAAAAAGTATGAAACAAGATAATACCTTTTCTTCTTTAGTTGTATTTTGGGAATCTGAATTAGAAAGTAATATTAAAAACATTCAAGAATTAAAAAGTATGCCAGCATACTATGATTATATAAGTTTTGATATATTAGATTGTGTATCTCGTTTAAAAATAATATTAGAACAAATTGATTTTTTTAGACACCCAAATTTTGAAGAACATGATTTTTCAACAATAGATTCTATAATCGAAGCTCACAAAGATTTCTTAAAAGAGAACAATATTATTTAATATATACTATTGTGGGGAAACTCATATATTTCTACTAAATTATAAGTACACAAAAAATTTTTAGTTTTAATGAATAAGAATAATAGAATTCTCATTCTTAATCAAGAGGATGTTATTGGTTCATCAATTTATCATAAGCTTGTATTTAATAAATTTAATGTCATCGATTCATCTGATTTAAATTATAAGAATGATAATGAATTGAAGGAATTTATATTTGCAACAAAACCAGATTATTGTTTTATTACTACATTTGATAAAGAGTATGAACAAAAAATAATAAATCTCCTTATAAATATTAAATGTAAAAAAATAATAAATTATTTAAATATAAATGATTACGATAATTACACTAAATTACAACAACAGTCTTTGATTACTATATTGATAGATGAAGTATATGGTGATAATGATGATTATAATTTTGAAACATGTAGTATATTTGCCACCATATTAAGACAAATTCATGAATCTAATATTTATAATAATCCAATAATTTATTTACAAATAGAAAATAATCGTAAAAGAAACTTCATACATGGTGACGATTTAGCAAACGCCACCATTAATATTATAGACAATTTTAATACGAATCAAATAGTAGATTTAAGAACTGGTTCTAATTTAAACCTGAAGTGTTTAGCGGATTTAATAAAAGAATGTTTAAATTATACTGGGGAATTAATTTTCTGGGATGAAAATAAATACCAGTATAGGAATTCAAAATATAACAGAACGGTCAAAAAACTTGACTGGATGCCAAAGGTTACAATAAAACAGGGAATCAGAAAAACTCATTCTAAATTAATAGATACAAATAAATATTTTATAGTTTCTTCGATTTTTTAACGCCAGTTGGGTCTACTACATTCTTTAATTTTCGATTCAATATCAATTTTCGTACTATCATCATTTACATATTCTAAATATTTATTATAAAAGAATTCCATTGGATATTTAGCATTTATATCACAATATATATCACCTAAATACATAAAAACAATAGGCGGTGTTTCTTGTTCATAAACCGAATTCAAGTAGTTAGAATTTATACATTCAGCAGCATATAAAAAATAATATAATGATGAGCTATATAAACTCCTTTTATAAAGGGTTAAACCCATCCTATAATTGAAATTATAATTGTATGGGTCATAATCAAATAGTTTAGAATACATCTTGTAGGCTTTTTTATAATTACCAGCATAATAATTCTGATTAGCTTCGGCATAATAATAAACATACAAATTAAGGTCTAATTCTGATTTTTTAACTCGTTCTTTGTCAATAATGATAACACCCAAAGAATCAGGTGGTAAAGTATCTAATAATAATTGAGAAAAAGTATTACTACTGATAAAAAATAGTAATAGTAAAAAACAAATTTTTTTCATTGATTGGATTTATTTTTTTATATTACTATATATTTATTTTTTTAAAGGGTATTTTTTTAAGTAAGAGTTTAATGTTGCTTTAGTTACGTTTTTACTGAATTCTAATTTAACAATCTTATCTGTTTTTTTATTTTCTATAAGCTGTATTTCTGCTGTACTTATAAACCCCAAACAGTCGTCACATAAAAATACTATAAATTGATATTTCATAGTATTTGTATCTTTTTTAAAGTTAAATATATCCGATTCTACATCTAAAAAAATTATTTTTACAACATTCAAATGTAATATGTTCCATTCGCTTTTTACATTTAATATTATTGTTTTAAGACCAAATTCACTTTTATTTTTTTCATTTATCATTATTAAATCAACACCGAATTTTTTATGATTTAAAGTAGAATCTTTACAAATCATACCTTTCACTAAACCAGCATTTAGTAATTTACAGATAGAATTATCATCATTTGGAACAAGTGTAGTACTTTCAGCACGGTCTAATAATTTAATGAAATTACCCTCTGAATATATTTTATCAGCATGAACATATATATGATTTAAATAATCAATATTGCGTTCTTCATTATTATAAATAATTTTATTCGGATAATATTTACATATTATCTTAAAAAGATATTTATCACTTAATATACTATCAAGAATTTTTAGTCTTTTATTAGAATTATCATTAACAAGCATTTTAACAATACTTTTCAAACGGTCATTCGAACCTTTATAACCCAGTAAACTCTTTAATAGTAAATATCGATTTAAAGTGAAATAATTTATATAAGTAAAAATATCTTTCGTTTTGAATATTCTCCTGAAGTTATATCTTGTTGCATGTAGAATTTTATACCCATCGTTGAAGAACATTATGTTCGGGTCTTTTAAAAAAACATATATATCTTTTAACTTTTTATCATTATAATCAATAATACCCATTAATAATTTATCTTTTTATACTTATAATAAATAAACTATTATTTGTTTGATAATTGTTACTTAAAATATATGTTTGTGTTGACAAATTGAAAAACAACACCAGCCTGTTCAACATCATTCTTTATCTGGATGTTATCATCATAGTGTTGCAGAGCTTTTATAGTTTTTAAGATATATGATTTTTTAACTCTATCTCCATCGGTTGTGAACACCTCTTGAATTTTCACATTGTTTTGGTGTAAAAATCTCCAAATACTACTTATTTCATAATTTTGTCGTGATGTTATGATAACAATAGAATGGTTTTTTGATAATTCGTTTATTTTGTTAATCATCTCCAGATTAGGTTCGAAATTATCATAATCATTATAATTTTTTGGGTGTATAGTACCCCGTATTATTGATTTATGTAATACACCATCAAAGTCAAAACTAATAGGTTTTTTAAATATAGGTTCATATAAATTGGGCAATCTTTTATCTAATATCTTATCAGCTTCTAATTCTGATATAGAAGAAAGATTCATATCAAAATCAACATTAAATGCATTACCAATTCTGATTAATTTATCAAATAATAACTTTTCATTTTCAGGTTGTTGTATTATTACGTCCAGCTTAATAAATTCCCTTATTTCATCTAAATGTTTTATTATATATGGATACAGCCCAGATATCTCTTTTATCTTATCATACACCCTATAATATAAAATTTTATTAGTTGGGGTTTCTATCTCATAAGAATCATAAGGTTTGAATGTGAATAAGTTATAATTAGTATGATATTCTTCAAATGTTTTCATAGTACTGGTTTAAAATTATCTACAAATTTTATAGGTAAATGTGTTTTTAAATTATATATTTTATTTTTATATTCATTATAAATTTTATCTATTGCATTCTTATCATTTAAATATATATTTTCATCTGGGTGATGAGTGTTTATAATACCATACTTCCTATCATTTAATTCTTCTTCATATGGGGCATCTTTTAATATTTCAATATCAATTAATGAGGACACAATATTTATACCATCCAGATTATATTTTTGTGTAAAAACTCTTTCTTCCCGTTCTGTTTCATCTTTATATATTTGGTCAGAATATGGTTTTATTTTATAATTGTTTTTTAATTTATTATAATCAACAGCGATTCTACAACTTCTTTTATCTACACGTAATTCTTTAGATTTCATATCAAAATTACGACTAAAAGACATGTAATTAGAATATGTATTATGAAGAAATATCCCTTCATTTGGTTTATAAGAACGAAGTATTTTATATAAATTATAAATACTGGTGAAATGATAAATAGGTGTTACAATTAGATTAGTATTGATTCTCTCATTTAAAAAATCAAAATATAATTTAATCATGATTAATTGTTGTTAGTTTTTCTTTCACTAACTCCCTTAAAAATAATATTAACTGGCCCAAGTCCGTTCTCCATAGGGGTTTCATTATAATATAGACCATTTCTATCTATCCAACCACCTCTTATAATTGGAAGTTCATCCTTCCCTATTACAATATCACCCATAGAAGAATCTAATCCCAATACTATTTTTTTATCATATTTTTTTAATTGATACATGACATTATTTTTAGTGAAAGAAGCTTTTTCTAATTCTTTGGGAGCTGTATTATAAGTCTTTTGTCCGTCTTTATGATAACTTTCATTTTTTTCAGAAATAAAATAAATATCAATAGAATCTATATTATTAGAAAATTTTAAAGTTTTAATAATGTCGGCTTTAATAACTCTGTCGAACCTTTGATTATTAATAAAATAATTGGACATTTTCTCAATTATTTCTTCTCTCACATTTTCTTCAACAGTATCACTGTATCTTCTGACAAAAATGTTTGCTATATATCTTGTTATTGTTGGTTGTATTATTTCAACATCACTTGTCAACATTAATATACCCATTTTTTTAAGATACTTCATAACTTTATTCTGTTCATCATTATCCAAATAAAATATACTTAAAGGTGCATTGAAATAATTAACATCACTCGTAAAGAAACGGGTAATATCTGGGACTAAATATAAAAACATTTTATCATCATTCGATATATTTAGATTTTCAAGATATGTTATTTTATTTAAAATATCTGCTCTTTTAACATTATTTATAATATTATCATTGATATCATTTTTTAATTCATTTATAATTTTATTTTTATTAAATTCATCATAATCATTTAATAAATTATAAGCATTTACCTTTGAAAACATATTCAAACGTTTTAAATGATATATAAACTGATTTGGCGTAGCTAACACAAAATTTCTTGAAACATATGGTAATATATTTTTGGTAAATAACGTACTTTCACCATTAGATGAAAAACTTATTTCTCTGTCTATTGTAATATCGAAATAATCTTCTACTGATATAACATCACCAACAGATGATGAAACCTCATCTACGAATTTAAAATCGTTTAATGTTAAATTTGTTATGTTACCATCTGTACCATCAGTTAATAAAAATTTAATTTCTATTCGAGAACCTTGGGATGGTATGAATCCAAAATCATTTGTACCAAAATATACGTCAACACCACCATTCATTCCAGTTTTAACAAAACACTCATATGCAGTTGGAAGTAAATCATATAAATCATCTTTTAATGTAACTTGATAATCATTATATGTCACATACACTTCAAAATTATCAATTTTTTTAAGATTTGATACTTCAATACTAAAAGACTGGTGTGGTAAACCATTACCAGTAAATCGTTTAACTTCGTATTTTCCCTGAATTAGATTTAAATAAATTTCTTTTGAACTACCAAAATTGTAAGAACTAAATTCATCATTAGACAATATTGTATAATTTAAACCATTTGTATTATTTTTAATAACGGTTTCGTTTGGTATCACAATGCTGGTAGTCCCAACATCCTCTAATAAATTAACTCCAGATTTTATTCTCAGTTTTAAAACACCTGTTGCTGAAACCGCCCTACTTGCATTATGACCACTTATTCTTGCTATACTTCTAATAGCCTTTTCATTGAATGTGTTCTCAATATCTATTTGATTGACAGAGTTTTTCAAATGTAACATGGTATGTTGAAAAAATTCTTCCTGAACATTGACAATTTGACCATGTGGTGAAGCATTTGTAAAATTTAAATCGCTTTTATTATATACACCACGTAACCAGTTTCTAATCTGGTCAGAAAGCTTTTGTGCTTCTAATTCTATAAAATTGAAAAAGGCCATTCATTTATTAATTATTTTTTATATTTTCTTTAATATAAATCCCGGTTTCATTTACGAAATCGTTTAAATTTTGTATAGTTGAATCCTTTATAATATCATTACACTTAAATTTCAAACTATATTCTGTTTTGCTTATTTTAATAAGTAAAATTTCAATAATATCCTTATTATTGAGATTTAAAACAAAGGTGAAAAAAAGGTTTTCACAAGGCATTACTTTTATTTTTGGTTCATATTTGAAACTATATACATTATACTCACTCAATTCATTATCTTTAAACCACTTATCAATCAACGTGCCCGGCGCAGTCATAATATCCGATAATAATTTTAAATCGTTTCCGAACAATCTGGTTAAAAAAACTTTTTTTAATTTAGATTCCAATTCATCTAAATCCTTAAAATTGACTCGCCTGTAATCACAATTTATATCATATAAATATGTAAAATGATTATTCAATAAATTCACTTTCTGGTCATCAACAACAAATAATAATTTACTATAAATTATATTTGATTTATTATAAAATAAATTATGAATAAATATGACAACTTTAAAACCTTTTCCATCATCAGTTTTCTCATACACTGTTTCGACTGACGTTACTTTAGATTCATCGAACAATTCTTTTATAATTTTTTGTATGTTCTCTAAAGATATATTCATTTTAAATTATTTCTTTTTCAATTAGATATCTATCTAATATTGACGATGTGTCAACACCAGTAATAGCATCAATATCAGTTATTCTTAATATTGAAATTTTAAAACCTTTATATAAACTTATTCTTGGTATACCAGTTAATGTGATGCCATTAGTATTTAAATTTATAATAATATAAGGTTGTTTAGAATCAATAACTTGGTATAAACCACTATAATCCATTATACTCGTTCCACTATAAAAGAAAAAGTTACTTATATACACATATTCACCTACTTCATAAAAATTACTCGATGCTGTATATAAAACAGTTTGGTCATATGTAACACCAGTTGGTAATACTAATTCAGCATATTGGTGAACAGAAGCGGTTGAATAATACGTTCTATTATATGTAACGGCTGAATTTGTCTGATTATATGTTTTCAAATCAATTGGCATATCGATATCTGTTATCAAGTCTGTTTCAATAATACCATCAACCCCGTTGTCATAATTCATCGAAACGGTAAGTTTCTTACTATATAAAGCCTTTTTAGGCGTAATTAAAATATCTAATACCTGTTTATATTTTAAATCGTTATTCAATACCACTTTTAACGGTAAATCAACACCGTTTAAATCATCATTTATTATGTATAATAATTTTTTATTGTGAGTCGGTACAATTATATTATAACTATTAGCGGTGGTAGCACTATTAGTCACATTATAAAGATAAATGGTTGAAGTTGAAACGGTTTCAATATCTTTAAATTCTAAATCAATAACATTAACACTCACTGCTGGGTAGATACCAGTATAATCCACTTCTATTTCCGCAGTTTCTGAATTTACAAGTTGATTTGTCTGATACAATTGTAATAATTCTTCCAGATTAGCTAAACGTAATTTAATATAATCCAAATCAGTTTGAGAATAAACCAAACTTCTTATATCATTTAATTCACTATTTATTCTAACAAATTGATTCGATATATTTATAAAATTCTCTTGAAGTTTACCAAGAGTGCTTATTACATTATTATATAACTCAAATCCAAACAAATTATGAATTGCGGTTGGGTCGAAATTTGGTGACACCATATCATTATCAACTTCAAATGTTAGGTTTAAATCAAAATTATAAGATAAACCATCTTGTTCACCATTAGAAACATATTTTTTATATGGTGTAATTAATGTGTTTTCTACGTCACTGTCATCATCATCATTTTCTGGGTTATTTAAAAATGATATACCATAAAGATTAGAAGTTATATTACCAGCACCATCGTCAACCGTATAATACCACAATATAGCATTAAACATAAAATCGTTTGGTGCTTCACCATTTAATGGCATAGCATTAAATTCATCAAAGTTTTTCGAAATATAATCTGGTAGATTCATTTTCAAATAATGATTTGTTGTAAAATCTAAAACTAAACCATCTATATTAGTAGAATCGAAATCATCTAACTTTTCAAAATATTCTTCAGCATCTAACCCGACATTATTTGTCAGTTTTACACCATAATAATCACCAGATAATCTTAAAACATCACCATTACTTGTAACATAATTTTTATCTGTTGTATCGAATTGTCCATAGAAAGAACCAGCATAATTCCCTGGGTTTGTTCTGATGGGTGAATTTAAATTTTCTGCACCTAAAATCTCACTTTGTATATCACTCGGTAAAATTGGATATTCCATCGTTGGTCTGTAATTATTATCACTATCGATATCAAATAAAATAGTTGGTGTTTGTCCAGCTTGATGGGGTATGAACGCTGTTATTTCAGTGAAATTACTTTTTGAATTTTGTACTTTAGACATTGCATTTATTTCACCAATATATTGAATAACTTTATTATAATTTAAGTATAATACTAAATTAGATGGTGTATAACTTGTTGTAATAGATGGTTCTTCCATTATTAATGTTGTATTTCCAGTCCCAACTGTTAAAGAAATTATTTCATATGTAATACCCGTAGAGACTTGTCCACCAGTATCACCAGAAAACACCACCATATCACCTGTTCTAAATTTACATTGTTCATTTACAATTATCTGAAATTGACCAGAACCAATATATTCAATAAATGGAACTGAATAAGGAACAACATCTCTTTCTTTCCATAAATATTTTCTAAAATAATCACTATTTGATACAGTATCTTCGTTCGCATTTTTATAATCGGTCAGATTTTTATCCCAATCTGTTTTGTGTAAAGCTGGTTCTAAATCAATAACACCAGTTTTCCTTAACCACTTCCAAAATATTTTTTCTACGACAGTCCTTGGTTCACCAACATTATAAAAGTCAGTATTTGAGTTTATCTTTGCTTGTCTGATATTAACATCATGATTGGCTACATAATTTCTTAATGATTCTATCAACTGGTCAGAAAATTTTGACGGTGTATTAGGGTCAACTGTATAGAAAGATTCTCTAAAATCTAAAACATTATTAATTAAATCTTGTTTTGGTAAGTTTAATAATACAAACTTTGTAAAATCTACCTTATAATCAGCATTTTGAAAGGATATATTTATATCTTCAGAAGCCGAAGGGAAAGCATAAAAACTTATACCCTTATTTTTCATGCTCTTATACAATGGTGTAGCCATAAATATTAATTAAATTTTTAGTTATATATAAAATTTTTAGAATCCATAAGAAAACAAAAAGGTGTATCCAGATAAACTGAATACACCCTTTATATATTAAAATGAATTTTTACTTATTTGAAAAATATCTCATCTAATTTCCGTTTTCGGATAGATGTTTTTCTTGTTAGTTGTAATGTAGCATTTAATAATTTCAATTCTTCTTTAAATACTCTTGTTTTTAATAATGTTCTATTTTCAGACATTTTATATTTTTCTACTCGTAGACGATATTTCAAAGATAAAAGATCTTTTATGTAAATATCTGGGATACCAACTTTATTTGCACACCCCATAATATATCTTGAAATGAATCCCCTTTTTTCAGATAAGGTAAAATTTTGAAATATTTTTAATTTTCTTTCTGTTAATGGATAATAACCAATCAATTCACCGATAAGTTTACGAGAACCATTAGAAAAACATTTTATAAATAAATTAGCGTTATTATGAATAGCTATATTTTTTTCTGGTTTAGTATAGTTATCCTTAATAATATCTATCTTAAAATCATTCATTTTTAACTATTATTTATTTATATCGAAAATTTCTTCTAATTTCTTTTTTCTTTTATTTTCACGAGATGTATTATAATAAATAGAATCGGTCATCACTCCTATTTTTTCTTCAAATGATTTCACTAAATTACTTTTTTCTAACATTGTTTCAACATCATCTATCATATCATTTAATGAACTTTTTTTTATTTTTTCAATTAATAAAGTATTATTATCAAGGTTTTCGTTTTTATAGGATTTTTGAATTGAATCATATTTATTTTTTGTTGAAATTAAATCTTCAATTAAAGGTTTCGGTACATTTACATGATAAGCACATTTTAACAGGTGTTTAAATAAAAAACCAGCTTTTTTATTAGGGTCTAACTTAGTATATTGAGTTTTCTTTTTTTCGCTCAACGGACAATATGTTAATAATATGGAATAATATACTACGACTTTACTTGGAAGATTAACAGGCACTAAGAATGCTTTATTATTAATAGCATTACTATAAAAATCTAAACCACTCCTAATAGGTATCATAATAAATATTTTTAATAAAGAAGGTAAGATTTAAATGTCCGAGTATGTCTCTCATAAATCTATTTATCATATATAATATGTTGATAGTTTTAGATGTTATCTCATCAAACAATTTAGAGTTTTATTCACAGTTTAGACATTTAAACTTACCTTACAAATACAAAAATAACGATAATATTCGAATTATTTTATTCAATACTATTATTTTTTCTGAAATAAGTTGATTTATTTGAGGCCACAAAACAAATAACACTTTTACCATCTTGGTCACCATCTTTTTCATTTAAAATATGAACTAAAGAATTATTTTTAATGACCAGTGGGATACCAGAATCAGTATATTCAACTATACCATGTTTTTTAGATTCATCATCAGATAAATATTTACCTTTGGTTACTCCACATTGACAAGTTTTAAGTGTATATCCCAAATTAAAAACATCATTACATTTTGAACACATCAATAATTTCATAAGAGTTTTTATTTTTATATATTATTTATTTCAATAATTTAAAAAAGTCTTCAATATTTAGTGTTACATATGTTTTACTTCTATTTCTTCGGAATATTAAAAGTGGGTCGGTGTTCGGGTGACAATTCTTCTCGGACTGTTCCAGCCATGCCCATATTTTAGCTGTTTCTTGGTTTTTGGCTTCTATTGAATAGGGGAACAATTTTTTAGCTGCGGTTGATAACTGAACATCAACACCATTTTCACTACCAATATTCGATTTAACATCATCTGTTGTCAATTGAGGATAATAGTCAAGAATAAGTTTAACTATTTCATTCTGTAACCTTTTACCTTTATTCTTACAACTTTTACTTTTTATTGGCATGTTAAATATCTATGTGTTTCCAAATGTGGTTATGAATTATTTTCCATACATGTTTCGGTGTTATATTATAAATATTAGCTATTTCACGCTGTTTAATATTTAAATGTTTCCACATTTTTCTTATTTCTATAACATCATTTTCAGTGATTATATGATTACATTTTTCTTCACCTTTCAATGGTATTAATAACCCAGTTCTCAATGCATGTCTAATATTATAAGAAGCGTCACACCATTCTAAATTAGTATAGATATTATCCTTTTTATTGCCGTTTTTATGATTAACTTGAATAAAATTATCAACATTTTCTATAAAATGCTTTGCAACTAATTTATGGATATATTTTGTATATTGTTTGTTAGAATGACATAAAGTAACCATAATATAACCATCTTTGTCTATACCACCCTTTAATATATTTTCTTTTATTAATTTAGTTTTTCCGTCTTTTTGAATTATTAATCTTTCTAAACTTTTAACTCTACCATAATTACTTATTTGATATACACCTTCAAAATCTTGTATATCCAACCATATTTCAATATTTTTCCCCATTTAACTTTTAACTTTTTAAAAATCAGATTGTCCACCCCAGTGACATACGAGATATGAAGGTGTTTTTTCCAATTTTCTGAATTGAAATCCTTTACCAGCGAGACTCAACATAAAGAACCAATCATGGCCGTATCCAGCTTTCCAAGTGGGTTTAATGGTCATATCTTTATATCTATCCGTATAAAAATTTCTATGGGCAAAAGAACTTGTACCAATAGAACCCCATCTTGGTTCAACATCTCTGGTGAATAATTTTTTAAAATCAGTACTCATAACCAAATAATCATTATAATAAACCATATCTGTATCCTGTGGAAATTGGTTTACAATTGTTTCTATGTGGGTTTTTCCCAAAACATCATCAGCATCCAAGTAACAAATAATATCACCTGTGGCAGCTTGTAAACCTTCCTGACGAAGCCCACCATATGTAGGATATTTATTTGCTCTTATGAGTTTTATATTATTATCGTTTGCGAAGTGTTGGTCATATAAAGTATTTGTAATCTGGCAACCATCACTAATTATAATTAATTCACAATCTGTATATGTTTGTTTTTTAAATGAATTAACAGCACGTAAAAATTTTTTATCAGAATTTTTTGCACATCCTTGATAAAATTGTAAATAAGAAGCCATTATCACCGATACTTTCATATATATTTCTTTATTTTTTCACTCGTATTAACACATACGATTTTTTTAGAATAAAATTTCATTATTATAATTTTTATATATAATAAAAAATAGGTTCTCTACTATGAAATACTTAAAAACATTTGAATATCTTATGAATGATAAATTATATAGAATTGAGGTTTATGACAAAAATGAACCAATTAATACTATTACAACTACCACTGTAACTGGAAAAAATGATAAATATTCAGTAGAAACAGATTTTAAAAAATCTCATGAATTTCTAAGAATTAAGAAAGACAATCCTAATATTGATTTAGAAATAAGAATATCCGACTTACAGGATTCTTTTATGAATATGTTAAACAAAAAAAAGGTTGAAAAATTTGAAAAATATAATCCTACAACAAGTTTATATAGGATTATTATTCGAGATTTAAATAGGAAAACTGCACCAGATAAGGGGGTTATATTATCTATGAAAACAAGAAGTGAATTATCTAAAGACGATGTTGAAAAGGAATTTTTAAATTCAAAAACATTTTTAGATATAAAAAAGAAAAACCCTAATGTGGATTTTCACGTAAAAGTTGATAAAATAGATGATTATGATGCCGTTAAAGATTTAGAATTGATAAAAATTTATTAAAATAGTCATGGAAGAAAGAATTTATAAAATATTATATGTAGAAGACGACCTAAATGTAATCACAATGGTCAAAGCTATGTTAGTGGATAAAAAATTTGAAGTTGATATTGCTATGAATGGCTCTGAAGCTGTCACAAAAGCTTTTAGAAATCATTATGATATAATCTTAACTGATATTATGATGCCTGTTATGAATGGGTTAGAAGCAGCCAACACTATTAAAAATATGACACCGAATGTACCCATTTTAGCTGTTACCTCTTATGATATTGTTGATTTATCAAAAGATAAACAGATAGATGGTGTATTGAGAAAACCCGTCCGAAAAGAAGAATTAAAATATAAAATCATTGAGATGATTCATGATTTTGAGAATAAAAAAGAGAATAAAAAATAAAAAGAGAGCTAATTCAGCTCTCTTTTTATTTTTATAATTATAATTTTTTTCCTTTTTTCAACTCAAAAATATATTCAATTTTAGCTTTTCGTTCTTTACGAAGATTCTCTCTACGTATAGCCTCATTTTCAGCTTCGGTTCTAAAATTAATTTGACTATAACTCGCACAACCCATCTATTTATCTTTTAGAAGATTTTTTTTCTTTATATCAAATATTTCTTCAATTTTATTTTTACGTTCTTTACGAAGTTCTTCTCTCTTGATTCTTTCCATACTATTCAAATCAATTTCAGAATCACCCCAAGACGTTGTAGAACCAGCCATACACATTTTAAACTAATTCTTTTTTATCAAAAATTGTTTCTAATTTTTGTTTGCGTTCAGCTCTTAATTTTTCTTCATCTGAAAAAACAACTTGTTTTTTATATTCTTTACGTTCAATCAACAATTTAGACATGACTTTATTGAAATTTTCTATGACATCTGGATTAGAAAATTCAAAATTAGAAAAATCTTTTATCTTATCCATATAATCAGAATATATAAATGTATCAAAATACATAGAATCAAATATTTTTGAAATGTCTTTATCTTCCATACTTAAACATTATTTAAATAGTTATTAACATGGTACATAATAGAATTAACTTCTACTACTTCTTTGTAATGAATCCTAACATCGCCCCAAGAATTATTATTTAACTCTATCTTGTCCTTGGGCATTTCACCCAAAACCTTTTTAAGGTCTTTTAATTTTATAGTAGTTTTATTAGCCATTACTTTTTATCATGTAATTCTTCGGTCAACAATCCAGCATAATTTTTGGGTTTGATTAAAATCCAACCATCACAGTGAATATTTTCTAATTTTTCATGATTTTCATATAATTCATTCTTTTTAATGTAAATGCTGCTAATTAAATGTGACACAGATGTTGTCATATCAGAATACAGCTTAGATGATTGTAATTCAGGATAATTTTGTAATAAAGCAATTAATTCTTTTGGTTGGTTATCTGCAATTTTCGAAAACAAATCTTTCTCTAAAGTCGGAAATCCATCAGATATACATTTATTATAATACTCACTTAATTCTTTATATTTTGCTTCACTTAATACAATTTCTTTTTTTATTTTATTTATTTTATTGTATATTTTTTTATATGCTCTATGCCAATCAAGATTATAAAACACCATCACAATAAGAAAAACAAAAAATGCGACAACGAATATTATTTGCAGAATTAAAAAGAATGTGGCAAACTCATCCGAAGTTGTAAAAGTTTTTAATATAGTGGATGCGGTAAATAACACACTACAAAGCAATAAAGAAATTATAAAATACATGGTTTTAAGTTTTAAGTTTTAACTGATTAATATTTTTAGACTCCAAATTTAATATTTTTATTTTAAATTAAAACCATATATCAATTTTTTTTATGTCATTGGAATCTTTCATAGATTCAACCAATATACCATCAGCATCTTCACCCAAAATTTCCTTTATCTTTTTTTGTCTTACCTCTCTAAGTTTTTTCTCTTTATAGTGTGGGTCTAATGATGATGGTTTGTTTAATTGTTCAGTAATATATTCAGCATATGCAATTGAATTATCAAGATGCTCTACTATATATTCTGAGTATGTCATTCTGTTGATGTTTTCTTTTTCCTCATAGATTTAACAAACGACATTATTTCTTCATCTGTCATATAATAAATAACTTCACCAATGTTTGTTAAATTGAGATTGCCACCCCATTTTTTATCTTCAGTAAGATATGTAATCTGTTGACTGGCATAGTTAGGTGAACCGACTGGTACAATCTTTCCAACACTAACTAAATAATGTATTAATTTATTTGGATGTTTCATATATTAATTTTTTATTTAAACTATGACCGAATATTTCATCAAGTTTCGCTTTTCTTTCTAATCTTTTAGTATGATTTGGGTCAAATAATGTACTTGGTATAGTTGTAAGATATGTACATTGTTGAAAACAATCTATAAAAGATACCGCATTATTCTGATTAAATATATCAGAAGGTATTATATTTAAATTATTTTCCATATTAGACAGCAATAGGTACATTTTTCCAATTAGGATACGGGTCATACCCAACTATTTCAAAATCTTCATATTTAAAGTCATATATACTATCTACTTTTCTCTTTATTTTTAATTGTGGTAGAGGTCTGGGTATTCTTGTTAATTGTTCATTAATATATTCAAAATGATTAACATATAAGTGAACATCACCCATGAATGTAGTTAACTCACCCACGATATGATTTGTTACATGTGCCAACATATAAGTTAAAAATGCGTATGAGGCAAAATTAAATGGATTACCTAACATATAATCATTACTTCTTTGATTATAAGCTAATGATAATACTCGTTTGGGGAAATTAAAATGTTCCATCGCATCATCAACGCTCATACCTGTATCATCTGTATTATTATCTTGTACCCAATTTTTAAACAACTCTCGCCTTTTATTATCAGGCAATAATGAACTATAACATTGAAATCCATAATGACACGGTGGGAGATTCATTTCATCTAACTGAGCTGGATTCCAAGCCGTTACCATCATCCTTCTATCTTCTGGTTTATTAATTAATTTATTAATTAATTCATCAATTTGATTGATAAAGACTTTTTTATAAAGACCATTTTCAACTTCAATGAATTTTTCCCAATGTGTCCATTGATAACCATAAACTTTACCAAGGTTTCCTTCAGAGTCAGCCCATTCGTCCCAAATTGAAACTCCATTATCCTTTAAATATTTTATATTAGTCATTGGTAAATTCATATATCGTTCATCTTTCATATGACAACCTAAAAACCATAACAACTCATGTATAACTGATTTTAAATGAATACGTTTTGTTGTCAATAATGGAAATCCATCTTGTAAATTAAATTTAAGTGCCTCTCCAAATAGAGCATATGTATCAACACCTGTACGATTAGGTTTAAGAACCCCTTCGTCTTTTATTTTAATCATTAAATCTAAATATTGTTTCATTATTCTATACTATTATTTTTTATATATCGTTCTAAAAATATCCTAAAATTAACTGCCGACTCCGATTGTCTACCGAGATTAGCAAATTGTGTACTTAATACTACATTTTCTTTAGTGTATCCTTTTGAATTATCCAACCTATCGATACTTGGTCTTCTTAATTTATTTTTCATAGTGAAATCTATCGGTATATTAAACCAATAACACATTCCATTTTGTTTTTCTTTTAATTCCATTAAAAAATTCTTATCAATATCATCCTGTTTATTTGTAACTTTTGCTCGATAATGTACAGAACTTAACACTCTCTCATACCACACCCGACCATTTATTTTTCTACTTGCATTTCGTTTATTGTTCTGACAGGTTTTACAATGATAAAACAAACCGTCTTTTGATAGTTTATTTCGGGCAAAATATTCAGTCGTAGCTGGAAATTCATCACCACAATTTTTGCAACGTTTTAATTCCAAAACATATTATCATTTTTTAAATGATTTTAAATTAGAGATATTCTATTCCACATGAACACAGCACACTGTCTGCTATTTATTGGACTTCGATATTTACCATTGGTAGCCGTTTTAAGCCTTTAAGTAGGATTCGCATCCATTCAGCACCCCCATCTCCTTCTCCGAGATTAATTTAAAACCGTTTTGTTATCTAACGATGCTTCTATAAAACTCCGCACGTTCTTTATTTACAACTCTTAAATCATAATTTGATTTAATATATTCATATAAATTGTCACCATATTCTCTGACCGCTTCTGGATTTTGAGAAAACCATTTCATTTTCTGATACCATCCGTCTTTATCATTCTCATCAATTAAGAAGCCTTTTGGTTTACTGTCTATTTTTCCTTCAATATCATCCAAAGTATATGAACCAAAATTTGATGCAATTATTGGACATTTATGTGCGCCAGCTTCGATAATTTTCAACTGACTCTTTACCATATTAAATTTAACACCTGATTTAATAGGTGCTAATGCCACATCAGTTTCATTATATTGAGTACCATAAAGTAAAATAGGTTTAGTCCAACGTCTTTGATAAAATTCATTAATATATTCTGGTCTTGCGCCATAATTATCCTTACCACCATCTTCATATTTTCTTAACCATTGAAAATATTCAGTATTCTTAATGTATTTTAAATCATTTGTGAATATATCTTCAAAGAATGTCCACTGATTACTTCTCCAGTCAGATTTAGCCATCCCTTCCTTAGTTCTCATTCTTAAATCAAAACCACATAGATACAATTGACATTTTTCAAGGAATTCTTTATCAAATTTCTTAAAAGATGGTTGTAATAATCTTAAATCTGGCAAATGTGTAATACCACCACCCCATAAAAATCTGATTTTATCAGATGGTACTTTTTTATCCAACCACTGGTATTCTTTTAAATTAACAGCATTTGGTATCACTTTTACATTTGGATTTATTTCTTTAATATCTTCAGCAAAAATTGGTGTGGTAGTAGTGACATAATCAGCACCCCTTAATTCAGTTAATACCGATTCTTTACCATTATTCTGAATCCAACTTTTATAATTAACGTGACTGCTGTTTAATTCCCAATGGTCATCGATATCAAACACAAGTTTAATGTTATATTTATTCAATATATTTTTAAACGTGATTTTCTTTATTTCGTCAGAAAAGGGAATTTTTTTGTTGTAAAAAATAATATTATAATTTTTTAAAAAGTTTTCATCTAATAACGGGAGTGTGTGGTCTCCCAGATTTCTTATATCAACATCAATGTTTTCTTCGTCTAAAATTGTATGTGGTGATAAGACTCTATGATATCCAACACCATCATTATCTACATTGATTGCGAGAACTTTTAATTTTTCCATCCATTACACAGTTATTTTTTAGGCCACATATATTAATGAGAAAATATAGTATGACATGTACTTATAAATACAAATACGAAAAAAGTTTTATTTAATTTCAATATTTATATAACAAAATGCTATAAAAAGGGTATAATGACTTATTACCAAAATCTTTTTATATTAAATTCATAAAAAATTTTAATATATAGAGGATTAAAAATTAAAAAACAATTTATAAAGTATTATGAAGAAAATTATTTATTTTATCACTGTTATTACAACTGTATTAGTATTAACATTAGCTTGTAACAATTCAACTACCGCCACAACTGAAGGTATAGACAGCACTGCTGTTGATTCAACTACTTTTGTAGTAGATACCACAGCAATTATAGCTGACTCAGTTAAAACCGATTCTATTAAATAAAAATAATCGAGCGAGTAAAAATAATTACCAAAAAGTCAGAAAATTTCTGACTTTTTTTTTTATTAATTATTATCAATAAAAACATAACCTTTAGTCAGCATTTACAGTATAATGGGGTTCATTAAGATGTATAATCTTAATTAAAAAACCATATAACCCCCAATGAAAAAAACTATTATTGTTTATTCTGTGTTTGCACTATTATTACTATTAACATTTCGTGAAATTCAACCAAAACCAAACCCGAAAAATTCATTTGATAAAGTTGATACAATTGATAGAATCGATACAATAAACGGATACCCCGTACTACATAATACAATTCTTCTTGATGAAGTTGTAGTAATTGGTCATAGACCAAAACCAGATTCTATTAAGACATGTTCTCTTAGTAAAAAAATATAACGAGATTATTTACACAAAAAGGTCAGAGAAATCTGACCTTTAACTTTTAAAATATTTAAATCGTTTTATATATTTTAAGTTTTCTGTTATCACATTAGCGATATGTTTTACTTTCAAATCGTCTTTTAACATCCATAAAACATCTTGTAATACTTTAAAATTTTCATCTGTATAACCCCATGTTGATATAAAATCTTTGAATGTGTTTATTTTACTCATATCATCGACCATTTCTGGGTCTGGGTCATCCAAAAAATCTTTATAATCATAACTTATATCATAAAAATAGTTTAAGTCACCACAAATAGCAGTAATAACACCATCTAAAGAAATTTTCTTAGTAAACAGATAATGTCTAACTGTTTGTAATATCCACTCAGCGAATTTATCAGTAACTATTACATTTAAATCATCATCAATAACCTTTTTTATTTCTTCTTTTGTTCTTAATTCGGGATTCTTAGAAACCTCTTTTATATTTTTATTTAGATATTCTTTAGTTTTCCATACATCATCTGTATCTAAGTATAGGTCGCCATCCGATTCCGTTTCACCAGCACCATTAATTAATAAACATCTTGGGTCAACTACCATAGTTAAAACTTCACCGTTTCCTTTTTCACCTTTTTGTCCAGCTCTAATTGTAGCATAATTCCACACATTATCGAAATCACTTTCAAAACTACCTTCATCACTATGAAAAAAGAAACCGTCCTTGAAATATTTAGTTGCTTCAATTTGTTTAGCAGCAAATTCACTTGTACCGTGATACACTATAATATTATTTTTACTGTCTTTTTCAAAAGTAAAACCATGTCTTTTGGCACTATCCATTAAACTTTCTAAACCTTCTTGTTTGGTAATCATTTGTTTCTCGGATATTTTTTATACACACTAATCATATAAGGTGGTATATCACCTTTAACCCTGAAACCATGACCATATAATGCACTTTCAGCTAATGAATCACCAGTGTCCCTACCTGCGTATGCACGTTGATTTCTTAATTGGTCTTTATCAGCTTGTAATAAATAAATTGGCACTACAACTTCATAAACCACAATATCATCATATGGATATGCTATATCCCCAAAAGTTTTAGCCATATCTGGAAAAATAGATAAATAAACATATCCAGTTTGAGATTGCATAGATTTTTTAGTTTTCATTTTTGTAGTTAATAACCCATCTTTTAAAATATCAATATTAGCCGATGTACCATGATATAATTTCACGGGTCTAATTTTTGGTTGATACTGATTTTTATTTGGATTTATTATTTTATTAAATTCTTTCAACATTTCAGGTGTTGGTTCTGAATAAAATAAATTTGGATAGTCTTTTAATAAATCAATAGGATTGTTCATATCAACATTATAATTTGAATGAACATACGTTTCAAATGTTTTTATATATTTTAATTCTTCCATTATCCTGTACTTTGTATAAATTTTATATCCTTTTCAGGAATTGCTTCTGGAGAAGCGTATCTTTCACTGGATGCTCTATGAGTATAAACAAAAAATCCATCCTTATCAGCACCAAGACCAATACCACCCATCTTTTTAGATAAACCAAAAGGCTTTTTAAGTCCTGTCACAAAACCATTTCTAACTTTAGAACCAGTATTCATCAATGGTTCTATCAATTCTTTCATTTTATCTGATATTTTCCTACTCAGGTGTAAAGATTTTTTATTTTCTTGATACCGATTACGTTTCTCCAGTAATTGAAATTGTTCAAATGAATACATAAATTTTATTTTTTATTTATAATATAATGGTAAATATATTCGGCACAAAACTCTGCTCTTTTATTTTCGGATTCAAATTCAGCTATAACATCTTTAGCTTCATTATTGTTAGTTAATAATTCTTTGACATTAGCCATAATAGAATCGACTTGGTTGAAACTTTTTTCAGAAACTTTATTAGCTCTCATAATAACATCAATAAGTGACCTACTAACATCATCGCTATATGTTCTGGTATAATTGAATATTGAAGCAATACTCTCATTCATGAACATTTCAAATTTTTTTACTTTCATAAAATAAAAATATTTTTAATCTAAATCAATAATTATTGTAGAGTTGATTGGTATTAAATCTGTTAAATTATTATTAACATATTCAACGAAACTATTGTGTGCATGTAATATCATATCACCATCTATTTCATAATTATATTCAATTGAAATGGGGTCGAAACCTCTCATAATTAATTCATTATTGAATCTACTTTCTTTAAAAGCTTGTTTAGATGTATATGGGTGTGGTGTTATCACTATTTCATTACCAGATTGTATGAAATTTATATCCAACCTAATATAAAGAGTTTCTAAACTTATATCTCTAAATATGGTTATTCCTGAAGATACTAAAAGTGCCATAAAATTATTTTTATTTTTATTTATATATTAAATTGATAAGATTTATTTTTTAATATATAAGGTAGATATTTCTAATTTAATATATATTAAAAATTAATCAATGAATTAATGGCGATTACTAAAAGGATAAAGCTTGACATTAATGTTTTACTTGAATGGACATACGATGATAATAATATAAAAAATGAAAATTATTCAGTCCTTTCCAATTTAAACTTAGGTACAAGAGATTATGTATCATTTCTTCCACTTAATAGTGAAGACCATACATTATTTTGTGTCGATAAAGTAGTTAAGAAATATTCACAGTTTAATACTGAATCTTTTAATTTCTTAAAAAAACAAAATTATGCAGGTAATCCTTTATCACATGATAAAATAAAATTATATTTTCCTGTTAATTATGTTTTCAACACATATAGGGGATTTCATTTAGATATTTACACGTTGGATTATGCAAACGAAAACATACATTCAATTTGTAAATTTTATTATGATATAGCTCTCGATGATAATATTGGTATGATTAATTTAGAAACACCCTTTACTTATGATGAAAAGTTATGGGGAAAAAGTATTACATTAGATATTCCATCTATATATAATATAGCCAAAGACCGAATAATTAATGATACTTCGAATACTGTAATACCTAATACTATAAATTATAATTTAACAAACGGTGTTGGATTAAGTCAATCAGCTCCAATTTTTATAGATTTTTCATACATTGTAACAGGTGAAGTTGTTTTAAATAAATTATATTACAGATTAGGTGAAACATTTGAAACATCAGTACCACAACAACCAGAATACCAATCACTGGGAGTGGAAATAGTTGAATCAACTCAGGGAGATTTTTTTGAAATATATGGAATATACAAAGGTACTAATGAAAATTTGGATGATTTCGTAAGCGATGTTGAAGCTAAAGGAAAACGTATTGAATTAGAATATGTTATTACATTATTTGAAGAAAACATTCAAAGTGGGTATCCTCAGACATTTGTTGTAAATGAAAACTTTTCTCAAAAACTTTTATACAGACCAATTATACGGTTTTCAAATACAACAGCAGCTATTGATGTTCAAATGAATGTCAAAGATTTAGTGAATAATAATCAAATTGAACGTTATGCTTCAATTGGATTAACAAAAAGTATATTTAAATATGGTAAAACATTATCCCGAATTAATCTGGACAGTTCTGTATTTAAGCCTAAAATTTATAAAGCTAAACCAGAAACAATTATAATTAATGGCACTTCAAATGATGATACAACCAGTATAACAAAAGTTCCATACCCAGTTTTATATGATAAATATAAATTACTGGTTAATAGTACTGTTTCTATTAATAGTGAATATAAATCAAATGGTTTATTAAACATTGTTATTACCCCGTTTGATAACATAGTTAAATTTAGTTTAGCAACGGCTGTTGATAATAAAACGGGTGAGCCTGTACCCTATGATTTATTTACAATATCAAACAATGCTAAACTTAAACTGGTATTTAAATCCGATGCTAAAACATTGGAAATAGATTATTTTGCTCAATCTAATGAAAATGATTTTAAAAATGGAGATGTGGTATTTAAAATTAAAGAGAGTGATATTGCAACGATAAAAAGTATATACAATAAAAAATTTAAAAATTTCTATTTGATATTATACTCAAATGATAGTAGAACACTATTATATTCTGGAAAATATGATTTTTATGAAAACATCAAATTTGTAGATATTAAAAATACTACAAAGTCACCAGTAACTTCTGCTGGAACTGGTATTGGTGTTGATATTTATAAAAAACAATTGGAAGCAACAAATAAAAAATATAACCAAACTGTTAGTTTATTAAATCAAAAAATAAAAAAATTAGAATTAGATAAACAAGTCAGTCAAAACTCTCAGTTCAAAGCAGTAAACGTACCTTTAACAACACCAAATAATCAAATAAAAAATAATAAAAATTATTTTAATTTATTAATTTTTATTAAAAAGAAAATCGTAAAAGCTGATTTTGAAACATATATTAAAACACTTGGTATTAAAACGTGGATTTATAATGATTATGTATATTACATAAATGCTGTTCATTTATTGAAAGTTACTGTTATAGAAAAGAAAACCGAATTTATTAGTAAAGTAATAAGAATAGATATTTATGATGGTCAAAACCAAAGTGCTAAAACAAATAATACTATAACAGAAAGTCAAGTTAAAAAGGCCATTGATGAAAAATTAAATAAATTGAACACTACACAAACAACAAAGAATTCACCAACTTTAATAAAATATGTTGCTAATGGTATTTCAAAAACAATAAAATTAAAAGATATATTATAACATATGAGACTATCATCACAAAATAACCAATTCGTATTCAATTTTCCGAGTGATTTCATTCCAAAAGAAATAGAAGAACGTATGCTTATTTTTATGGATAAAAATTTTATACCATATGATGGTGTATTGGATTATATTAATAGTACAATAAAAGAAATAACATTCCCATCCATCCAATTTAACACATCAACCCAAATATTAAAAAGGGGTAAAGAGGTACATTGGAAAAATGCTGGGTCTGTGTTTGATAATTTTACAAGAGAACTTGATATAACATTCAGAAGCGTAGATGCTCATATTAATTATTTTATGTTAGTGGAAATATTAAATGAATATTATTTAAATAATGATACTCAATATATACCAATTTTTAATCTTGACATCTTAGATAAAAATGGTGATGTTATATATGCTGTTGTATTCAAAGAAAATTTACTAAAATCTATATCAGAAAATAGATTAAGTTATCATGTGATGGATATATCTGAAAAAACGTTTTCTATAACATTTCTATATAATTTTATCGACATTCTCTGGAAAATTGGAGATAAACCGAACACACCCGACAAAAACATTTTTGATATACCTATAAATGAACCAAAACATAGGATATAAATTTTTTTCTTAAAAATAAAAACTTTTAAACATCCCACCACTACAAGTAATTAAAACAATTAATTAATTCATGGATATGGAACAAAAAATAAAGGGAGAAATTAGCAATGAGCTAAAAACATCTAATCAAGTTGATGGGAATGATAATTTTGATTGGAATTCTATTTTAAATGGCAGAGAACATATTTTTAGTTATAAAAATAAAGAAAATGCCAACTTAACAAATGAACAAGAATACAAACTATCGTTGTATGATGGGTTGCATTCTTTCGATAAGAAAGTAGAAGAAGGGATGGTAGTAACAGGTCAAATTCGATTTATGACCAAGAGGGAAATGCAAATCGATTTCAATTATAAGGATTATATCTATGTCGAAAATAAACTATCGGACTGGCCTACACTAAAATCATTCAAAGAGGGTGATGTTATTGACGTTCTGATAAAAGAAATACAAAGTAAACCAATTTTCATGATTAGAGGTTCAATCATGGATTTATTAAGAAGAAATGTTGATACTAAAATCAGAACATATTTTGAAGAAAACACACCAATAGTAGCTGTTGTCAATGAAATAATACCAGCAGGTTTTATGTTGTCTATGGAAATAGATAAAGTTAAAGTTGGTGCATTTATGCCTAATACATTGGCTGATGTAAATAGGTTATACGACCCGAATGTTTTATTAGGTAAGGAAATAAATGTATTGTTGGAAACTATGCAACAGGAAAAAGGTGTATACGTTGTAAGTAGGAAAAAATATCTACGTACTCTGATACCTGAAAAAATGAACAAACTGAGTTTTGAAGAAAAATATGAGGGTTTAGTTACTGGTACAACCCCATTTGGTGTATTTGTTCAATTCGATGGTTGTTTAACAGGTATGATTCACAAAGCAAATGTGAATTCTGACTGGAGAGATAGGATTGAGGAAATAAAACCAGGAACACTGATGGTGTTTTATATCAAAGAAATCACAAAAAATAGCAAAATTATATTGACCCAAACTTTAGATGATTCACTTTGGGACACCATTAAAGTTGGAATGATACTGGATGGAGAAGTTGTAGCAATGAAACCATTTGGAGCTTTAGTTAAGCTTGATTATGAAACAATTGGTTTAATTCAGATAAGTTATTTGAATAAATACAAAAAACATCTTTCTCAAAACGATAAAATCAGTGTGAAAGTAGTCAATGTTTTAAAAGATGACAGAAAAATATACCTGTCTTTATATGATAAAAACAGAGTAAAAGAAACAACTGATACTACTGATACTACATATACAGAGAATGTTTAAAAATTTTTCATAGGGATTTTTAAGTTAAGTTAAGTTCAATGAAAAAGCCACTTTTTAAGTGGCTTTTTTATATCATTATGATTTCAAGTATTTCTTTATTATTATCTTCAAAGGCTTTTAATATTTCTCTTTCAATATCAGATATTACACAATCATTAAAATCTGAAAATAATTCATTTATTTTCATTCTCCTAAGTATATTTTTACTAATTATTATAAATGGCATTCCATCAATTTTACTTGTACCAGCAATTGTTATATACTTAATACTATTTAAATCTATTTTTAAAAGTTTATTTCCAAGTTCTTTATTAATTATCTTCCCAGCTATTACCTTGTTATTCATGCGTTTATTTTATTCTTAAAAAAAAGAAAAATATATTTTATTATCTTATATATTGACTAAATATTATTTTGTTGATATTCACCAGTATAAAAAATATTTTTATTTTTCTTAGAAAAATCTCATAATGGCACTATTAATATATAATTATGTATTATGGATACACTAAATATGATTACAATAGAAAGCACAAGAAACCATAAAAATCTAAGTTTTAACGGAACTATTTCGAATAATTCGTTTGAAAACAGGATTGAAAAGTGAAAACGGTTGTCTTGTGCTTTTTTATTTTAAGTAAGTCATTATTCCAGTAAAATGGAATTAAAAACAAAGACTCTATTATGTCAAAGAAAAACGGTAAACCTAACAACAACTATCAGTTTTTAAGTACAACAGCTTTAAAATCCAGAATTAGTGGTGACTATGAAACTATCACAAACGGTGAACAGGTTCTCGAATTAACAAATAAACATAAAACTGAAGTGTTAATAGGTAAAAGATTAATAGTAAAATGTAAAAATAAAAAACAAAAAGATTTTATAAATTTAATAGATGAGAAGGAAATCATTATCTGTAAAGGCCCGGCTGGTGTTGGTAAGTCATATTTATCGATAGTAGAAGCTTTAAAACTTTTACAGAAACCAGATAATTCATATGATAAAATTTATATTATTACACCTGCTGTGGAATCAGAGGAATCTTATGGATTTCTCCCCGGTGACATAAATGATAAACTTTCAGAATATCTATTTTCAACTTATTATATCATAGATAAATTAATAGGTAAACAAGCAAGAGAAAAATTAATCGAAAAAGAAATCATAAAACCTTTAGCACTTGGGTTTCTAAGAGGTTGTAACTTAGATAATTGCATAATGATTTTTGAAGAAGCTCAGAATTCAACAAAAAAATCGATGAAAACAGTTCTAACTCGTATAGGATATAATTCTAAATTTATAATATCAGGTGACATGGAACAAGTTGATAGATTTAAAGATGTTAAAGAAAGTGGATTGTATGATGCATTTGAACGATTGAAATCGATAGAAAAAATCGGGGTTTTTGAATTTGATAATGAAGATATTGTTAGAAACCCAATTATAAAAGATATATTAGATAAATATTAAAAATAAAAAGAACCAGATTTAAATCTGGTTCTTTTTTATATATTCTGTACACTTTAAAATTAAATTATTTCTTTTAAGATATGTAAAAGCACCACCATGATTAGTTTTAATTTTTATCTATATATTTAAAAATATAAGTCCGAATTATTCTTGATGATTTTTTTTATACATTATATCTTATTATTTTTGATAAATATTTATAATATAATGAGTATGTTTCTATATGATATAAATGATGGGGAATATGAATTTTGTGAAGTGTCATTCAATTTATCGAAACACAAAAAATTTTTCCCTTATCTTATTAAATCTATAATTTTCATAAATAGAAAAGAATGTACATTATTACAGTCTTCTGGACACAATATTAGTTCAGCTTATATTCAATATAATAATAATTGGTATAGGAGTCTTAGATTTATTAATTTTTCAGAACAATCTTTATGGAATGAGAAAAAAATTGGACGAAGAATTCTCGCTTTAGATGAAATATTTAATGATGAATTTAAATCATAAAATAATGAAAAATAACATCGAAATAACAGATTTACATAGAAAATATTATCGAAGATATTATACCAAAAGAAAAACTGGTATGTTGCTGGGTTATCACGAAAAAAATGAAAAGGTCTTACAAATTCTAAAAGAATTAGAATTGCTGAAATATATTAGGTTTGTTTATAAAAAACTTGAAACAGATGTAAGAAAGCATTCGGAAAAAGTGATAGAAAATACATATTTTTATTTTGTATCGACAGGTAAAAAAATGCCGAATAAAAAACTCCCAACTAAACCCGTTTCGAGAATTTATGACGAAGATGATACAGAAATAAATCTTATTCTAAGAAAAGTTGAACTTGAATATGCATGGGATGATAATATAACTATCAACGGTAAAGAATCTGATGTATATAAAACACAATTTAACAATTATTATATCACATTTGAAGATAGAATGTATAAGGTAGTTAATGATAGAGATTTCTCATATTCAAAAGGACAAGCGTTTTGGACATTACCCGAATTGAAAAGAGTCAGGGCAGAAAAAATAAAAGAGTTATTTCCTGAATTTTAATTTCAAATAAATTTTTCTTTAGAATTAAATATATAAAGAAAAATATTTAAATTTTTAATGAAACATCTCTTTAATTATAATAAGTTTAACTCAATAAATGAATCTATGTTTGGTAAATTTGAAGGAAATATTCAATATTCAGATTGGACTGATTTTAGAAACAAATTGCGTGAATCCGTATTAACTGGTTTCAATACTATTGAAGAATTAATTTCTTTAATGGGTATGAATATGGAAATATATATCAAGATTAAAGAGCATATGATATTACATTGGAAAGATTCTCTATCTAAAAGTATAATACATTCAATAGCCGAACTTAATTATAAAATTCCAAAAAAAGACACAAATATTTTCAAAGATTTAAAAACTCAGACTCGATTTCTAATATTAACTTCTGGTGGTTATAATTCAAGGAACATATATGGAAATACGATGTCAGTTAATGGTCTTGGTTTATTAAGTCAATACAGAGATTTAGAAAAAATAAAAAATACTGACCCTAAAGAAACAGAACGTGACCAATATTCAAATAAAGATGTAATGAAAAGATTCGTAACAGTAGCTGGAACAACAGCATTCACTGTTAGGACAGAAGAAGGAATTAAAAAAGTAAATAATATACTACAATATATTTGGTTATACATATTTTATAATCATTATATTTTGAAAAAAGGTATAAAAGAAAAAACTCATAAGTTACCAAAATATATTTACAGAGGAATCCGAGGAACAATGTGGCAAAAAGCCGAAAAAGCTATTGGTCAACAATGGAAAGATATGACTAAATATCATTCAGATTCGAAATTTAAGCATAACAAAGCCATGCAAGAAAAGTATGATTTGTTGTTTGATTACATTCTAAAGAATGGTATTCATAAGTTGACTGATGGGAAATTCATTTCTTTCACTGCCAGTTTACCAGTAGCTAAATACTTCTCAAATAAAGAGGGTTTTGTTCTTCGAGTTGAAACTTCAAAAATAAATATAATTTCTTCTGAATTAACTGAAGAACTATTTGACAAAGAAGACTATGTTAGTAATAAAAAAGAACGAGAATATATCGTAGTTGTACCTAAGAATTACAAATTTGAAAAAGATGATATCATTGTAACAGATGAGGATTATCTTATAGCTACTAATAACCCATTGAGTGTTGGCGCATTTACACACGACACCAAAGAAGCTTATTATGATATATTAGATGATAAAGGTGTTAAATGGAACGTACATGCATATTATGTTTGGTCATCCAATGATAAAGGTGGTGTGGTATATGGAGTCAAAAAAGATGGTGAAGAAGATTATAACTGGGCATATGGTAGAAATAATATTAAAAAACGTTTTGGTTTTTCACCATTACCGTCCGAAGATAATTTAGATAAAATATCCAATTTTAGAGTGAATGATGACCGAAAAAAATGGTAATACCATCCTTTAATTTTATATATAATAAAAAAGATACCATATTTAATGATTAACACAGTTGTACTAAGTCAAAAAGAATTATCAGATATCATATATAGTCGTGGTGAACCATATGATTTAGAAAAAAAAATAAAATATTTTTATTATAATGATGTCCGTGCATCATATTCAAACACTCTATCAAAATTATATGTTTCCAGAATATTTTTTGTCACATTATTCGATGATAAAGAAATTATTGGTCTATGTAAATTAGAAGAAAGTCCATATAATCAACAAGATTTATTTTGGATAGATTATATATCTATAATTGAAGAATATCAAGGTCGTGGATATGTTAAGAATATAGTTGATACCATGATGAAATTCTGTAAAAATAATAATTTCAGATTAGAAACATCTGGATATTCAAAAAAGGGCTGGGAAAAAGCAAGAGGGTTACTTCATGATTATGCAAAAAAATATGGTGTTGAATTAATAGATAAAAGAGATAAACCAGAATATGAATCTCTTATAAAGTTCTCCGATTTTAAAATGTATAAAACAAATGAAAATAATATTATAAGTGGTGATGTCGTTTTTTCATTAATTAGAAAAAAAGACAATGATATAGATGATTTGGAAAATGTTATTAAAAGTCATAATTATATATTAACAAACATCCCTATTTCTAAACTGATACAAAATGATGTGGATTTAAAAGAATATTTAAATTCGAGTGAACCAATCATAAAAATAAAAATTATAGAAACTCCTATTATAGTAGGTGATATTTCAAGGGGTGGTGATGTTCAAAAGTCAGGTGTAATTGATGGATTTCATAGAATTGAACAAGCATTAGTAAACGGTGAAACAGAAATATTAGCATATATTCAATCGGATTCTTTTTTATTACAAAATAATAAAATTAATGAATCTGATGATGATTCAGATTTTTATGAGAAAATGAATTTGGATTTTGCTATCAGGAATAAAGTAACAATTCATGAATTAAATGGAGAAAAATTCTTACAAGTTTATCATGGGACAACTCCAGCTAATTTTAAGAAAATTTTAAAATCAGGTAAATTTAAAAGTGGAAGTTGGTTTGGTATTGATTATGAAACATCAAAAAGATACAGTTTGATGACTAATAATAGTGGAAAACCGTATGTATTTTCTGTTTTAATTAATGCTAAATCATTTTTTATATCAGGGGATTACTTAGTAGCCAGATATGATTTAATAGAAAATAAGTCTGGGATTGGACATGGAGTGTATGAATATTTTAATATTAAACCATATATTTGTAGAAATGAAGAAACAAAAAACACCACAATAAAAAAATATAACGAAAACAATAATTTAAATACCGAAATGTTTATACCAGAAGATGTTTTAGAATTTCATGATTTATTCAGCGAAGCTGGTAAAAAACTTTTCATAGTTGGTGGTGCGATTCGTGATTTTATTATGGGTAAGATACCACATGATTATGATTTAGTAACTGATGCTCTACCAGAAGAAACTAAGAAGATATTAAAAGATTATAGAACCGATTTACAAGGCGCACATTTTGGTGTTATAAGAGTATTTACAGAGGATGAACCAAAAGGTTATGAGATAGCTTCATACAGGCGTGATATCTCATCAGGAAGAAATACCAAAGGTGATGACCAAAAGGTAGAAATAGGTTCTCATATTACAATTGAAGATGATGTTAAGCGTAGAGATTTAACACAAAATGCTCTTTTTTATGATATAGATAAGAAACAAATAATTGATTTGGTTGGTGGTATCGATGATATAAAAAATGGTATTATAAGGACTGTTGGAAACCCTTCAGAAAGATTTAAAGAAGACCGCCTTCGCATAATTCGTTGTTTCAGATTTGCTGCCAGAAGTCATAATAAAATTGATGAAGAAACAGCCAATGCTATTAAAAAAGATAATCAATTAAGTGGTATTTCACCTGAAGACGATGTTTCACAAGAAAGAATACTGGAAGAAATATGGAAAATGTGGGAATATGCATCCGATAAAAATGATTTATCAGCTTGGAAAATGTATTTGAGATATTTAACTGGGTTCAAGATGTGGAATCAAATGTTTAAAAATACGCTCATTAATGAAGATGTAATAAATATCAATAGTTTAGATTTAATTCAAATGTATACTTATTTATTTTTAGAAAACATTCCAAACGGTGATTTTAATAAAAGATTGATTCGGGAATTTAAATTTTCATCTGATTATGCCGATGTTATTTGTTTTTTAATAACATTCTATGATAATATCGGTGATGTCGATAAAGTATATGATATGAAAAAGAAACAGAATCAATTAGATATCAATCCTGATATTATCAGAGAATTTTCAGATATACATAGTCTGGATAAGAAATTCACAAATAAATTTATTGAATATAATTTATCCGTATCAGGTCAAGAGTTGATGGATTCTGGATTAAAAGGAAACGAAATTGGCATCGAACAACGTAAACGAGAGAAAGAAATATTCCAGAATATGCTCAATGAATCATTTGACTTTTAAAATGATTTTGTTTAATAATATTAAACAATATTAAGTTTTACAAAAATCTTTTATTCTATCTATAACATAGTCATCTATCGGCAAATTACCCAAGTCATAATACCGAGTTTCAGATATTGGAATATTATTGGCACTCCAGATGACAAAACTTTTATTTCTATTATTATATTCTATTGCAATTTTAGAAAAATCTAATGATTCTTCATCATCATTTAAGTCACTAAATCTTTCTTGTGTTCTTTCTTTATCTTCTTCGTCATCAAAATCTTGATTTTCTATTTTCTGATTTAGATAATAATATTCTTCAGATTTCTCTTTATTTTCTGGAGTCATGTTATAATTTCGTTGTATAATATAGATTAACTTATTTTGGTTTTCACCATTAACATAATCATCTGACCATGCACCAGAATGCGGATTAGATGTACACCAATGAGTATAAGCACCGTATTTACAACTTGCTATTTCAGATAATGGTGCAACTACTATATATTTGGAATCTCTTAAAATTTCAATTCTTTCTTCTCTAACTACTCGTTTTTCATTAATAAAACATATAAAAGATTTCATTATTACTGTGTTATTGTTTTTATTATCTTCAATTTTTTGGTGTCAAAAATAAATAAATTAACGATACCAGTTTCTCTCACATATGCACCATCATAACCATTTTTTTTCAACCAATCATAAAACCAAACTTGTTCTAATTCACTATATTCACCAGAACATATACCACCATACATTCTATCTACATCATCTGACTTATTTTCGATATCAAAATATAACTTTTTACCAAGGGTGTAATCTTTATCATCATCTTTTTTAATATCTTTTTCTAAGAATCTAAACAAGTC
>Ga0172381_10000311_pt1 | contig 59300 bp, 59 predicted proteins | sample Leawel6488metaG_FD_119754 | JGI IMG/M metagenome (GOLD analysis project Ga0172381, IMG submission 119754) | Leachate microbial communities from a municipal landfill in Southern Ontario, Canada - Leachate well 64-88 metaG | ecosystem: Engineered > Solid waste > Landfill > Unclassified | place... | reverse complement strand
CAGCAAGACGGAAAGACCCCGTGGAGCTTTACTACAGCTTGGTATTGGTTTTTGGATATTTCTGTGTAGCGTAGGTGGGAGCTTCGGCGCCAATGAAACACCACCCTCAAATATTTGAAAATCTAACCCCGTCATACGACAGGGGACAGTGCTTGGTAGGTAGTTTGACTGGGGCGGTCGCCTCCCAAAGAGTAACGGAGGCGTTCAAAGGTTGGCTTAGCTCGTATGGAAAGCGAGCCTCAAAGTGCAAAAGCATAAGCCAGCTTGACTGCAAGACTTACAAGTCGCGCAGACGCGAAAGCGGGATTTAGTGATCCTCTGGTACCTTACGAATGGGCCAGAGCTCAACGGATAAAAGCTACCCCGGGGATAACAGGCTGATCGGACCCAATAGTCCACATAGACGGTCCGGTTTGGCACCTCGATGTCGGCTCATCGCATCCTGGGGGGGAAGTACCTCCCAAGGGTTTGGCTGTTCGCCAATTAAAGCGGTACGCGAGCTGGGTTCAGAACGTCGCGAGACAGTTCGGTCCTAATCTGCTGTGACCGTGGAAACTTGAGAAGATTTCTCCCTAGTAAGCCCGCAAGGGCCTTGCTACTTTCCCGAGTAATCGGGATCGAAAATTCGGCTAATAACGGTGAAGCCTTCATGTTTATTTAGTGGTATAATGGAAGATGCTTGAGGACCACAGATAACTTAAGGTAATACCGTGGGAAGTCAACCAAATAATGAAGAATTAGCATACATTGCAGGTTTTCTTGACGGCGATGGCAGCTTAATGCTTCAAGTGAAAAATCGAAAAGATAGTAAGCTTGGCTGGCGTCTGATGTTCACGATATGTTTTTATCAAGACAAAAGACACAGCAGGCCACTAAAATGGATTCGGGGAAAATTAGGAATAGGTTATCTGTCGAATAGAAACGATGGAATGACCGAACTAAGAATCAACGGATACAAACAAATCGAAAATTTACTTGGAATGTTGACGCCATATATTCGCTTCAAGAAGATTCAAGCTAAAATGATGCTAAAGACAGCTCGGATTCTTAAAGCCAAGAACGTCAATAAGCTCAATCAAAAAGAGTTTTTAGTATTGGCTAAAGCAATTGAATCAATAAGAGCAGAAAATTATCAGTCTGGTAAGAAACTTGTTACTGATAATCTCTACAAAAAATTTGGTTTGACCCCGTATCGACTGAATTCGAAAGAATGAGATTGGCTTGTTCTGCTAACGGGCAGAAGCTCATCATACGCCGACTCCTGCACAAAAAAACCAGGTTATGGAGCAATCCTAAAACCGGTTGCAGGGTGAAGATATAGTCAGAGCCTTTAGAAATAAAGGAATAACTCGACGAGAGGACCGGGAGGAGCGAGCCTCTGGTGTATCGGTTGTCGTACCAACGGCATTGCCGAGTAGCTATGCACGCACGAGATAACCGCTGAAAGCATATAAGCGGGAAGCTCACTTCAAGATTAGGTTTCTTAGGCACCACGAAGACCACGTGGTTGATAGGCGCTAGGTGTAAGTACAGTAATGTATTCAGCCGAGGCGTACTAATTGCCAAGTAGAATTTGAGTAGCTTCAACTAACTTATAGCGCAAAGCGTATAGCGAATAACTTTGGAGTCTCACTTTGTTCGACGATTGATTTATTAATCATCGCGAAGCGATACCAGAGTTATACGATATACGTTATAAGCTATTCGTTAATTTGGGCAACTACCTAGATGGTGTGTTATAATTGATTCTAATGAAAAGAAGAACGGCAGGTACACTTATAGTTGCAGTTGGTGCTTTTCTGATAGTCGGCGGTTTTTTAAGTTATCGTCCGGTTTCAGCTGATGCAACAACCGATACCTTGGTTTCTTGGGGGCCGATAATTTTGGCTTCCGGCCTGGCGCTTCTAGCAATAGGTTTTATTTTGACAATTTTTCTCTTCTTTTCAGATTAACGCTTGTGTCATCCCGGACTGACGGTCATCCGTCATCCTGAACATGTTTCAGGATCCATTTATTGATTCGGGATCTATCGAGCATTTTGTGTTGGTTTCTTTGGCGAGGCGGGTACACCTCTTCCCATTCCGAACAGAGAAGTTAAGCGCCTCAGCGCCGATGGTACTTACGCCGCAAGGCGTCGGGAGAGTAGGACGAAGCCAACACAAAACGCTCGATTTTTGTGTATTTTTTTCTTCGTTATGCAACAACTTTACGAACTAACCCGCCTTACCCCGCTGTTCCGACGCTGTCGATTTTCCAGACGCCATTTTCCTTAACTAGTTCAAACACGATGGCCCAATCGTCATCGCCGTTAGAGGCTGTGGTGTTTGAGGTTGCTTTGTCGCTGCTGCCGTATGAATTATCGATAACATACTTTGTAATTTTATCCTTATCAACCGCTCCGAGCATGGGATTGTAGTTATTGCTAGCTCTCAAGCCTTCAACAGAATTGGCATATTTTGTTGTCAGAAAATCTGCGGTCAGATATGATTTTGTATCGAGATAATTTTCACCGGCTGATTGTTTGGCGAGAATCCAATCGTAATAATTTTTAACAATTTGATTAATCTCGCTTACCGACACTTGCGAGCCCGCAGTTGTACTCGCTGTTTTTGAAGCGATGGTCGTGGCTGTGCTCGTTGAGGTTACCGTGGCTAGAGCCGCGGCGGTTTTTTTATCATTTGCCTTCTTTGCCGCATACCAATATCCAATCCCACCAAATATAATCGCGACTAAAATCACTAACAACACTATCATCCCAACATTCGACTTTGGCTTCTCGCTCATCATATTTTCTTCTACCATATTCCCTCGCTTTTGAATTGATTAATTGTTCAATTGTTGAATTATTTTGTGAACTGGAAGGTGGAGAGGATCTGGTCGAATATCTTGGTGATTGCTCCTTCTGGATCTTGACCACTCAAATTATCCGCATTACTTGAACAATTTATAACAATTCCGTTATAAAAAATAACTCGTTCATTGTGATCTACTGGCGGGGTAATACCTTTGATTACATAAGCAACTTTACCTCCGATAGTTACAGTAGCTTTTTGAAGCAGTGGCTTCAACGCTCCGCTCCCTTGTGCAACATATTTATCAATAGATGCACCAAAAGTGTCTTTTGCATAGCCAATAACAATCGGATCCATACCGCTACCCTCTAGCTGATAAGTTTTGGCTGAATCTGTAAGGTGAATATAACCTGTGTCATCATTTAAATTCCAAGTAGTAGGATACTTAAAACTAAATCCATAAGTATCATTCGTATACGTTTTCCAATTTGCCGTCTCGTCAGCAGTCGCGCTGGTAGTTGCCGAAGCCTTTGTGGTGATTGTGGCCGTGCTTGTTACGGTTGCGGTCGCTGAAGCAGTAGCGGAAGTTTTTTTATCTATTCCTGTTTTCAATCCCAGATAATAACCGCTTATTCCAAAAACAAGCGCCACTAAAACCCCCAAAAGTACGATAGTTGATTTATGCATTTCACTCCTCGTTAATGATTGTTGAATTCAATTGCTTATTTCAAATCTTCTTGATCTGCTTAGCCAGTTCGGGCAAGTCCTGCTTAATTGCATCCCAAACAATTTTCAAATCTATTTCGTCGTATCCGTGAGCAAGCCAATTTCTCATGCTAATCGCAGGTCGGAAATCAACTTCCCGGTGCGCCACTTTAAATTCTTCCGAAATATTGTTGCTTGCTTCGCCAATAATTTCAAAATTACGAATAACGGCATCGATCGTTTTACCATCATTTTGAAAATCTTCAAAAGAATAACCGCCGGCATAATCTTCGATCTTTTGGATTGCTTTCAGGATATGCGCCAAATAGACTTTATTATCATGTTTTGTCATTTTTGATAAATTCTTTCAGCTTCCTTTACTATTTTATCGCGAAAATACCGGCTCAAACATTCTTTCGTTACGAGCTGAATCGGTCGACCAACTTTGTCTTCGATCCTATTTTGAACTGCCATTAAAGTTAAAAGACCGATATCACCTTTCAGCTCAACGAGCAGATCGACATCGCTTTTTTTGGTAGCATCCCCATGCAAAAAAGAACCAAATAGCGCAACGCTTTGGATATGGTCCCCTTTGGGGTCTTCTTCGACCGCCCTTCTAACTTTCGAAATAATTTCTTCTCGAGTCATAACGCTTTTATCATACCATATTTTTCGTATTCTCACACAAAAAGTTTAGTTAAACTCGGTAAAAACCTTAGCAACTTTGTTCCAAGTTCTCAAGAGAGCAGATCTTTATTTAGCTTGCCCCGTTAAATTCCTGCCTGCCGGCAGGCAGGTGCAAAGCAGCTATTTAACCGGGGTGAATTGGAAGGTGGAGAGGATTTTATTTTCAGTTGAAGACAGTTTTGATTTCTCTTCACGATTTCCGAACCCAATGCTATAGATGTGTCCATCTCTTTCCATCAAAATTGTATAATAATCCATCATGCCGCCTTCAATAACGGAGTAGGCGGTTTGTCCGGCAAAGGTTATTTCTTCTTGTTCGCGATAATAGCTAGGATCGTTCACCATATCGGAAAAAGATGTCCATTTTTTTGGATTATTACCGTCTGCCGCTTCGACATTATCACAGTAAGAAAAGGAAATATCTGATAAAGTGATGGGCAAGCCTCCCTCAACTCCCTGCGCTACAAGCTCGTCATATTCCTTTTTGGTCTCGGGGCTGGTTAAATAGCCTATGGACTGACAATCATTGCCTCCACCTTTAGTAAAAGTCCAGCTTGCTGGATACTTAAAACTAAACCCATAAGTATCATTCGTATACGTTTTCCAGTTTGCCGTCTCGTCAGCAGTCGCGCTGGCTTTTGGTGAGACGGTGGCAACTGCGGTGCTGGTTGCTGTTGCACTGGCAGTAGCTGTAGAACTTGTTGTTTTATTATTTCCACCCAGCCAATATCCAATTCCTCCAAATACAATCGCAACTAAAATAACTAACAACACCATCATCCCAACATTCGACTTTGGCTTCTCGCTCATCATATTTTCATCTACCATATTACTCCTTGCCACTTTATGAACTTTATAACTTTACAAACTTTATTAACTTACTTGGTGAATTTGAAGGTGGAGAGGATCTGGTCAAACTTGGCTAATTCCGCAGTACGATCCGGCATGGCAAAACTATATGCCAAGGTGTAAGAATTATTAGTCTGGTCATCAACGGTTCCAATAGCAACTTGAGGGGTTAATTCAGGGAAATCTGAATTTGGTTCCCGTTTTTCTTTTGATGTCACGATAAATTTTCCGTTTTGTATTTTAGCTGTGTATATATCACTTGCGCCTTCGAGACCGAATCCGTCAGGGTTAATCCAAAGCTGAAATTCTTCAGAACCATCTCCTTTGATTGTGAGATTCTGATCAACAAAACCTGTTTGACCGGGCTTATCATTGGTGATTGTCCACGTATTTGGATACTTAAAACTAAATCCATATTTATCATTCGTATACGTTTTCCAGTTTGCCGTCTCGTCAGCAGTTGCGCTGGCTTTTGGTGAGACAGAAGCGACTGCGGTGCTCGTTGCTGTTGCGCTGGCAGTAGCCGTGGCAGAAGTTTTTTTATCTATTCCTGTTTTCAATCCCAGATAATAACCGCTTATTCCAAAGACAAGTGCCACCAAAACCCCCAAAAGTACGATAGTTGATTTGTGCATATATAGCCTTTCGTTAATTAATCAAACCTCAAATTTGTCAAAATCGTATCTTGAACCTCATCCGTCAGACCGCTATCGGGTCGCATCGTTATTTGAAAATAGCCCTTGCTGGCCTTGACGAGATAAATCCTGCCTCCGCTACTATCTTCTCCCTTATATCCATCTAAATTTCCTACTTTAGTCTTCTCGGGATTTTTGATCGCCGGCGGATCAACAGCGCCCGCGGGCCATGTATATTCCTTTGAATAGTTTTTGATATATTCGTCCAAACTCTTAACTTTAAGATTATGAGCATCTAGCCCGCCAATGTTTGAATTATATGAAATATCAAACTGCGCAGGGTCGCCACTGGTTAATTTACCGCTTTCAATATCCGCCTGCCTTTGAATTGTATTGCCCGAGATCAAAAGATCGGTGGCGTCGCCCGGCCACATATCCTGAACCACCCAGCCTTTCGGAAACTGAAATGTCAGCCCAATATAACCATTGTTGTATACCTCGAGTCCCGAGTTTACATTCATCGTCACCGACCCCGGGTGATCGCGAGCCGATTCTTGGTCAATGTTCAAGATGTTATTGACCGGACTAGGCCCGATAGCAAATCCGCCAGGATGCCTTGATCCAAACCAATAGCCGGCAACGCCAAAAATTATCGCCGCGAAGACCACAATGACGAAAAGTCTGGTTTGGCTGAACCCCCAGCGATCATTTTCCATAATTATTCAGATTTGTTTTTTAACTTCATTTACTATTATACTATTAATTAGATGAGTAAAAAAGTTCGCTCGTATATAGTTTATGTTGTTGTCTTCTCTTTGGTTGCGATTTTGCTGAAATTTTATTATTTATCTCAGCGCGGCTACGAGATGGATATTGCAACTTTTATCGACTGGTCTTTCAAAATTACCAAAGGCGGTTTTTGGTCTTTGTATTCCTCGGGTTATCAATCGGGTCTGGACTATCCGCCACTCGTGCCATTTATCGGCAACTACTGGCTCAAACTTCGCGAGATTATGCCATTTACCGATTTGCAAATTTTCAAACTCATGACAACCCTGGCAGAGGTAATTTTCTCGATTTTAACAGCAATTTTCATCTACCGGTCCAAGTCAAAATATAAAATTGCTCTCTTGGCATTTGTAATTATCCAGCCGTCGCTAGGCCTTGTTACATCTGCTTGGGGGCAGGTCGATTCGATATTGAGCCTGTTTGTTATCTGCGGTTTTCTGCTGATTGAAAAAAATCTGTATCTCTCGAGCTTGTTTTTATTTTTAGCTTTTTTGACCAAACCGCAAGCGGCTTTGGCGATTTTTGTCTTCTTTTTAATAGTACTGCTGAAAAAAGGTTTTTTAAATTTTTTAAAACAAGGACTTCTTTGGCTCGCAATGATATTGGCGATGGTTTGGCTGTTTAGCCTTCACGGTTCAAATTTTATGTCCGTTTATCTGCTTTCAACCGGCCGCTATCCGCACTTGTCGATGAATGCCTTTAATCTTTGGTGGATATTTTTCGGCGAGCAGGCTCACTCGCTCTCCGATAGCCTCGGAACTTTCATCTCTTATAAAAATTTGGGATTTTTGCTCTTTGGAGTTTTCTTACTCCCGGGCATTTATTTTCTCTACAAAAAAGCCAAAACCTTACCCGATTATTTTTTGGTTGCGGCCTACGCATATATTTTATTTTTTGTCTTTCCAACGCAAATCCACGAACGCTATCTTTTCCCCGCTTTGGCGCTCCTGCCCTTCGCTGCCGTCAAAAGCAAGAGTCTCTTCTGGGTCTATGTGGTTTTTTCAATTACCTTATTTATAAATAATTATGCGATTTTGCAATATGCCTACCCGCAGTTTCCTATTTTTTCATCTCTTGCGCCTGAAAATTGGGTGGGGGACTGGACACGGCCGGTCGCTATAGTTAATGTATTGTTAGCAATTTATTTAGCAATTTATTTTTTCTATGAAAGCAAAAAAAAGACTCGATAAGAAATTCTTTCTTTTTAGTGTGCTAATTATTGCTCTGTTTGTTGTAAGCAGGTTTTTGTTTTTGGGCGCCAGGCCGGCGCATCATGACGAGGGAATGCTGGCTTATTTTGCTCATCAATTAATTGCATCTAAAAGTTATAATTACACCCCTCAAATTCACGGCCCGATTTTATTTTATCTAACAGCCATATTTTTGAAATTTTCTCAATCGGCAGCGGCAATTCGGGTTTCAACCGCTTCCTGCTCTGTCATACTCGGACTGGCCGCTCTCTTATATTTCAGGAAAGAGTCTAAGTTTATCGCCTATTCGGTGGCGACCATGCTTCTCATTTCCCCACTTTTGATTTATTTCTCCAGATTTTTGGTCCACACTTCCATCGTGATTCTGTTTAATTTTTGTTTTGTCTTATCGCTTAGAAATTTTTTCAAATCTTTCAAGCCGATTCACTTATTTTTGTCGGCCGCTTTTTTGGGTCTAGCTTTTGGGACAAGCGAGACGAGCTATATTTTTGTTGCGGTTTTGGTTTTGTTTATCCCTGTATTTTTGATTTTTAACAAAAAGACTTTTGTTTCATTTTGGCGAAAGACGATTGATTTTTGCAGAAAGAATATTTTTGACTTATTGAGCGCGGTTTTGATTTTTGCAATTGTTTGGCTTATGGTTTATTCGGTTGGCTTGACGAATTTAGAGAGCTTTAGAATCTCGCTTCCAAATCCATTTGATCCGACCTCGGGACTCGGGTTTTGGCTGAAGCAAAATCCGGTCAGGCTCGGCGGCCAGCCCTGGTTCTATTATATTATGCTCGCTGTGGTCTATGAGCTTCCGGCGCTAGTTGCCTTTTTGGTTTACTTGCCAAGAGTTTTTGCCGGCAGGAAACCTTTTGAGCTTTTTCTTGTTTGGTGGACGGTGGGATCATTTATCGGGTATAGCTGGGCCGGAGAAAAATTCCCTTGGCTTTTTTTGCCGTCTCTTTTGCCCCTCACGGTTGCCTCGGGTTATTTTTTGGGAAAATATTGGACATCGTCCAAGCGGTTTTTGCAGATTATTTTTGTTGTCCTTCTCCTGTGGACAATTTTTGTTGGCGTGCGGTTAAATTATTTCGGAAGCTATGACACCAGAGAACTTCCCGTTTATGTCCAAACGCCAAAAGATTTTGAGCAGCTCGAGAAAACTATGAAAAAAACTTGCCAGGGTAAATCAATTCAATGCATTGTTGTCGATGCCAAGATAACCTGGCCGCTCGCCTGGGATTTCAACCAAATTAGCAGGTTGGAAGATTTTACGACCAATTCGCAGATTCCCGGCGAAACAGAATATTTACTGGTTGATCCCGGCTCAACTTCTCCGGCCAATTTGGAAGAAAAATACACGAAGCGACAGGTTCAGCTTAGAGATTGGTGGGTTCCAACCAAATACAAGGACTCAGACTCGATATCAGATTACATAAATTATTTTCTCTACCGCAAGATATGGAATGACAAAGGCGGGTTTGATATTAATTTTTATGAGAAGAAAAAGTAATTTTATCTGCCGCAGATCTCGATAGCTGGTATTTGACAAATAAAAAATATGTTATAATCAATTAAGAGATTGATGAATGGAATTCACAGGAGGGAAATAGGGGCAATATGAAAAAATTAGCTGTACTTTGTCTTTTACTTGGCGCATTTGCGTTTGCTTCGCCGGCTAGAGCTGCGGATGAGGCGGTTTTTTCGGCTACTTCTGATAAGTCGTCCTATGTTGTCGGCGATGATATAACGATTAGCTTAAATGTCGATGCCGGCCCTTACTCTACAACCCTAACCGTAATTGATTTTAAGGTTAAAGTTTCTGATCCTTCAGTTGTCGAGCCGGTGGGATCAAGCCCTCTGACGCTTGGTAGTATTTACACCAATACGGTTACCCAGTCATATTCAAATGGGGTAATGTCGGCAGTGGTTTTCATTGATCCGAATAATAAACCGGCTAACAGAAGCGGGGTTATCGGAACTATTGCTATGAAAGCCAAAAAGGCCGGTCAAGCGGTGATCTCTTATGATTCGATTCAAGCAACCGACGAAAATGATCAGCTTGAGTATATTACTACCTCGGCAAGTAGTTTGACCGTAAATGTTACGTCGGGATCGGGCGCTCAAACAACAACAACGGCGACCTCTGGTAGCTCGACATCGGGTACTTCGAGCTCCAGTACTTCTTCTGGCACTGCCGCTAAAACCAAAACAGCAACAGCTCAACCGAGTAAAGCAACGACCGGACCGAAAGAAGCATTGATCTTTTCAATAATTACTGCTACCCTCCTTCTTGTAGCGATTAAATATTCTAGAAAACTAAAAATCTCGAGGAAAATATGAAATCGACACTGACAAGTCTGATAATTGGACTACTTATAATCTTGGCAGTCGGCTTCGGCGGTTATTACGTGATCAATAGGTTGAGGGCGAGTGCGGATGTTGAAGAGGGCGGTACTACTGCAGTGAAAAGCGCCGATATCAACAAAGACGGTAAAGTCGATGCGCTCGACTTAAATGCGATGATCAATGCAATTGCTACCAAGAGTACCGACAAAAAATATGATTTAAACAACGACGGCTTAGTGAACAGCTTAGACCTTAATATTCTTATAAACAACTACACAAAAAGCTAGAGCAGAGTTCTCTTATTGAGGGTTGGCAGGATCGTATTCCAAGTTTTTGTTGCTATTTTAAATGCGTCGCGGCCCTTTTGGGTTAAATGATAGGTTTTTCTTTCCTTATCTTTAACGCTGGTCTGTTGAATTAAACCGGACTTTGAAAGCTGGGCAAGAGCTGGGTAAAGCGTGCTTTCGGAAGGGGAGCAAAAATCATTGGAGAGTTTGCGGATCTCTTGGATCAAAATATATCCGTGCAAGTCTTTATCTTTGAGTGCGCGCAATATGAAAAAACGGATTAAACTTTGATTAATCAGTTTTTTCCAGTAATCCTCGCTAGCATAATCGGTAACGTGTTTTTCCATTAGTAACTTAAACTATATCAAATAGGAGAAAAAGTAAAGAAAAAGTAAAGAATAAATCGAGTCACTTCTAGCATTTTGCAAGAGAGTGCGGTATATTGTTTGGTAGTTTTAAGATGAAGTTTTGAGTTTTGAATTTTGAGTTGTGAGATAATTCTGCGGGTGTAGTTCAGTGGTAGAATGCTTCCTTCCCAAGGAAGAGGTCGCCAGTTCGAATCTGGTCGCCCGCTCCATTTTTTAAATTTTTAGAGTTTTGCGTTTTAATAATTCTCCAACCTTGATCTTTACTTAAAAAAATAGTAGAATACCGCCTAGTTAATATATGCTCCAAGTCCTTCTCTAACAGGGTTGGAAGTGGTAAAATTAACTAGTGCCACCTTAGCTCAGTTGGTAGAGCAATACTTTCGTAAAGTAGAGGTCCCGAGTTCGAATCTCGGAGGTGGCTCCATCCTTCGCTCCAGTAGGAGCTACGGGTGGCAAGCCATCCACGCTACAACAACTAACCTGGAAAAAATAATCATGAAAAAAATTTATTACTTCATTCTCGCAACTATCGTTCTCGTCGGGCTAAATATCTGGGTCTGGGGATTTACCCTGCAACTCGATTATCAATTGGGTTGGATTGCTTTTTTGCTTGTCTTTCTAAATATCGCAATCGCCTGGCTCCTTTATAATAAATCCGAAGCCCTGATGTACTTCTTCTTTGTTTGTTCGTTGATTATTGAGATTTTGCTTATCGTAAATTATTTTTGGATTCAACAACTCGGAAAGGGCTTGTGAAAAAAACTTCATTCTGGAGATTTTTAGAAATTTTTCCCGGCGCTCTAGCTTGGACCGGTATATTTCTGCCACTCATTTTCGCTGGCATTTGGCCGTCAGCGGTGGCAATTTATGTCCTTCTTTTTGATCTTTATTGGTTGATCAAAGCTCTGATGATGGCTGTATTTATGTTTATGACTTTCGACAAAATGAAAGTCGCACTCCATACCGATTTTGGAAGTATGCTTGATGCCTTGCCAAAAGATAATCCGATTGCGGCAGACCATAAGGCAATCTACCAAGTAGTGATGTTCGCGACTTTCAGGGAGGAATTAGAGACTCTGGGGCCGTCAGTGGAATCGGTGATCGAATCAACTTGGCCGAACGAGAGAAAAATTATTATGCTAGCTGGCGAAGAAAGGGATCGCGAAAGGCTTCATCGTATCGCGACGCATTTTCAAAAACTTTATTCAAGCAAGATTTTTGCATTTTTGGTCAGCGAGCATCTGGATGGGATAGCTGGCGAAGTAAGAGGCAAGGGAGCGGGCTGTCATTTTGCCGGTGAGAAATTGAGCGCATTTATCGCTTCAAAAAATTTGGATGAGGCCAATGTTTTGGTTACTGTTGCCGATGCCGATACCAGATTTCAAAAACAATATTTCAATGCGATTGCTTATGAATTTGTAACCGATCCAAACAGACACAGAAGAACTTTTCAGCCAATTCCGCTTTTTTCAAATAATATTTGGCATGCCCATTTTGTTCCGAGGCTAACCGCCTGGGGATCGAGTCTGTGGCAAATGATAGAATCTTCCAGGCCGTGGAGGCTTGTCAATTTCTCTACCCACTCGTATTCTCTCAAAATGCTTCGAGAAATGGATTACTGGTTTGTAAATGTGGTAAATGAAGATTCAGGACAATTCTGGCGGGCATATTTTGCTTTCGATGGCGATCATAAAGTTGTGCCGATTTATCTGCCCGTTCATATGGACGCCGTTTTTGCAGATGATGTTGCAACCACGCTCAAAAACCAATATCTGCAAAAACGGCGCTGGGCTTATGGCATCGAACATTTTCCTTATATCGTTACTACGGCGATCAAAGACAAAAAAATTCCATTTTGGGATAAGTGGTCAAGAATTTCAAGGATGATTTGGGAAACTTACAACTGGTCAACCGCCAGCTTCTATCTTGCTCTTGTTGGCTGGCTGCCGCTGATTTTTTCCGATTCGTTCAGGCACACTGTTTTGGCGGTAAATATTCCCACGATTACTAAATTTTTATTGCCGATCGCTTGGATCGGCACGGCGATTTCAGCTTATATTTCTTTATCGTTTTTGCCCCCGCGGCCGGAAAATGTTAAAAAGACCAAATATTATGAAATGATTCTTCAATGGATAATTTTGCCTGTAACTGGAGTAATCTGGGGTTCAATACCGGCTTTTGACGCTCAAACCAGACTTATGCTTGGCAAATATATGACTTTTTGGGTAACACCGAAGAGTGTAAAACACGACTGATGAAAAACAAAAAGATTTTAATTGTTATTTTTGTATCTCTGATTTTGATAACTCAATTTATTTTTGGGCTGTATCTCGCAAGGAGTGATTCTCAAACAACCGATGAAGGAATTCACATTTCTGCCGGGTATACATATCTTAAGAAAAACGATTTTAGATTTAATCCCGAGCACCCGCCTCTTGTCAAAATGCTGGCCAGCGTACCCTTATTATTTGCCAAATTAAATACTCCGCCTGATGCAATATATTTTGATAAAGCTAAAGATTTTTTCTATGACAGCTGGCCGGAAGCCAGAAGCTACGGAGAAGATTTGCTTTATAATTTGGGTAACAATGCCGAGAGATTGCTTCTTCTTGCCAGGCTGCCAATGATTATTTTAACTTTGATTTTGGGGTTGGTAATATTTTTTGTTTCCTCAAAATTGTGGGGAACCAACGGGGGCATTTTATCCCTTTTGCTCTATGTACTCGAGCCTATAATTCTAGCCAATGGCCATTTGGTAACTACCGATATTGGTGCGTCGCTCGGGTATTTGCTGAGCATATATTTACTTTGGAAATTTTTGCTCCGGCCAAAATGGTCTAATCTAATTTTGTTCGGTCTGGTTTTGGGCATAGCGGAGCTTATGAAATTTACCGCGATCATTTTGTATCCGGCGAGCATAATTTTACTTATTTATTTTGCAATTTCAAAACGGGAAAAATTCAAAAAATTTCTTAAAAAATTTGGCCAAATAATAATCGCATTTTTAATCGCTTGGGTGGTGATATGGGCCGGATATTCTTTCAAAATTGCCCAGGTGCCAGTTGGCGGAAATAGCAAGGTTCCGATAGTTGCCACGATTACCTCAAACAAATATTTTAAATTTTTCAAACCAGTTTTAATCCCGAGGGATTACGTAAAAGGCTTAGGATTAATTGTCGGCCATACCAGGTACGGCCACGATTCGTTTTTGCTCGGGGAACAATCCAAAGCTGGCTGGTGGTATTATTTCCCGGTTTTGTTTTCGGCCAAAATGACCATCTCTACTTTGGTGCTTTTTTTACTCAGCATAATTTTCATTTTTTTCGACAAGAAAAACCGCCAAAAGTACACTTTCTTCCTATTAGGCGGACTGATCTTTCTAGCTTTCGCTATGACTTCCAAGGCAAATATCGGGGTAAGGCATATTTTGCCGTTTATCGTGGTTGTTATGGTGCTTTGTGGATCAACGGCAAAAATATTGTCAAAAAAATTCATCGGCCGAGTCGTACTATTTCTGCTCGTTGCATTTATGATTTTTGAAAACGTGATGGTTTTTCCTTATTTTATAAGTTATTATAATCAGCTCTATGGCGGAACGGATAACGGTTACAAGGTTGCTACCGACTCAAATTATGACTGGGGTCAGGATATAAAGAGGATCAAGGAATATGTATCCAGAGTTAATCTTCAAGATTATGCCATAGAATACTCGTGGGATTCCGATGCCGCTTTGAAATACTTCGGTTTGCCAATTAAAAAATATAATCCTAGTGATAAATCCATAAAATATTTGATAATCAATGCAACCTCTGTTAATGATCCGGCGTTTAAATCCTTTCAAACCAAGCCAATTTATGCTAGAATTACTCCTTCGGTTTTCATCTACAAATTAAGCGATTAATATGGATCAGAAAAAAACCGATATTTCGGTTGTTATTCCGGCGTACAACGAAGCTCAGAGATTGCCAAAAACGCTGAAGATAATCAGCGACTTTTTTGCTTTGAAAGACTATAAATATGAAATAATCGTTGTCGATGATGGATCGACCGATAAAACGATCGAAAAAGTTAAGGGCCAAAAGGTCAAAAATTTGAAAGTTTTATCTTACAAGATCAATCGCGGCAAGGGTTATGCGGTAAATTATGGCGTCAGTCGCGCCGGAGGGGAATATATTATTTTTTGCGATGCTGATAATTCCACGCCGTTTGAGCAGATCGAAAAATTACTAGTTGAGGCAAAGGAAAATGAAGTGGTGATCGGCTCGAGATATTTAAAAGACAGCGATATCAAAATCAAACAATCATTTTCAAGACAAGTCGGTGCGAGATTCGGTAATTTGCTGATTCGAATTATTCTTCTTTCGCGCGTTAGAGATACTCAGTGCGGATTTAAAATGTTTCAAAAATTAGCCGCAAGGGAAATTTTTTCCCGCCAGACGATTTGGCGCTGGGGTTTTGATATTGAAATTTTATACATCGCTAAAAAACTTGAATTCAAAATCAAAGAAGTTCCGGTCGAATGGCTAAACGATACTGAAAGCAAAGTCCAGTCTCCTTTTGTTTTTTTATCAACCTTGTCTGAATTATTTAGAATCAAATTTAATTCTTTGAAGAAGAGATATTGACTAAATCTATGTGAAACGAAAATAGGCCGTTCGGCCTATTTTGCATCTGGTATGCCCGGCAGGACTCGAACCTGCGACCTAGAGTTTAGAAAACTCTCGCTCTATCCAACTGAGCTACGGGCACATAATTTTTAAAATGTTAACGTTCGGGTCCTGGACTCGGTCACCGGTCAAAATCTGGTGATTTTGCCGTCGACCCCGCCTCGGCCCGTCGGCCTGCGGCTCTTGAGCGTTGCATCCGCTCAAGCCTGCGACCTAGAGTTTAGAAAACTCTCGCTCTATCCAACTGAGCTACGGGCACATATTTTTACAATAATCCCTGCATATGAATTTCGGCATAAATGCGAACCGTTTGGGATATGACAATGCTTAGGAAAACAAAAAACAACCAACCTAAAATCGTCAAAATCTTATTATTTCTTCTTTGTCCTACAATAAGAAGAAATATGGTAACTACTAACAGAATAAAATTTGTAGCATTCAATATGATCAGACTCTCGAACACTTTCCTCCTTGGAGCGGGTAGCGGGAGTCGAACCCGCATCACGACTTTGGAAAAGTCATATAATAACCGTTATACGATACCCGCCTAACTTCTTCCATATGGTCGCCACGTATATTCTGCGTTAGCAGAAAACGTGGCTGACCACGTTTCCATTCCGCAGAGCGGAATAGGATATACGTGGTCGGGGCGCCGAGACTCGAACTCGGAACCTCCGGCTCCCAAAGCCGGCACTCTACCAATTGAGCCACGCCCCGGTCTTTGATATTTTACCCTGAAAATTGATAAAATTCAATCCCTATTTGAATAATTTAACAAAAAATGGGCTTTTTAGCCCACTTTTTGTTTGTGTTCTGGTTCTACTCTGTCGTCTTGCCGTCAAACTCGGGAGCATCGGCAGATGCTTCTTCTTTGGTTTTTCTGACAACCCCGTCTTGATGGTGAGCGGGGGAGTAAATTGTATAAAGTTTGAGCTCATTTTCTCCTGAAGTATTTATAACATTGTGTTCGGCTCCGGCTGGCACGATGACGGCAAAGCCGTCTTTTACTTCATACTCATTTCCATCGATAATCACTTTGCCAGTCCCCTTTTCAAAGCGAAAAAACTGGTCGTTATCTTCGTGAACTTCCATCCCAATTTCTTCATTTTTAAGTAAGCTCATTAGAACCAACTGGCTATGTTTGCCGGTATAGAGAACCTTTCGAAAATTATCATTCCCGATCGAATCCTCCTCGATATTACTACAAAATCCCTTCATTTTTTGTCCTTTGTTAATTATCCTCATTATAGAACAAAAATTCTTAAATAAAAACCAGACTTCACCCTCAGCATTTTCTCAGGTTTTGTGCTATAAGATATAGACACGTCAAATTAAAAATCAAAGATCAAAATGCAAAATGATAAAGAAGATATAAGAGAGAAACGAATCAATTATTTTTTGAATTTTTATATATCATTTTAATCTTTAATATTTAATTTTTAATATAATTACAATGAGAATCCTTATTGTCGAAGACGATCACAAAATTGCAGGCGCACTCAAAAAAGGTTTTGAGCAGGAATCTTTTGCTGTTGATATATCCTACGACGGCCAAGACGGCTTCGGTCAAGCGAGCACGATCGAATATGACGTGATTATTTTAGATAGAATGTTGCCGGAGCTTGACGGCATGGATGTTTGCCGTCGCCTGCGCGGGGAAAAAAATAAAACTCCTATTTTGATGTTGACAGCCAAAGATAAGGTCAGCGATAGGGTCGAAGGTTTAAATTGCGGAGCCGATGACTATCTCGTAAAACCTTTTGCTTTTGAGGAACTTCTGGCAAGAGTCCGGGCTCTTCTTCGCCGTCCTCTGAAAGTGGCAGATGATATTATTCGAGTTAATGACCTCATGCTCGATACGCTTCAATTTGTTGTAACCCGAGGAAATAAAAAAATAAATTTATCAACCAAAGAATTTGCGCTTTTAGAATATTTAATGAGGAACAAAGATCGGATATTGACCAAAGACAACATTATCTCGCACGTTTGGGATTATGATGCCGACATTCTGCCAAACACGGTCGAAGTTTTTATCGGCTATTTGCGAGGCAAGATAGATAAACCATTTAAAAATAGACCAACATTGATTAAGACGGTACGCGGTTTTGGATATAAAATTAGCCAAGATGAATAAAATTTTTAAAAAGTTTAGCGATTTTCAATGGGCGGCAATTAAATTGTCTGCTTTTTATGTTTTGATTGTGATGGTAATCTCAATTTTTTTCTCGGTAGGAATTTATAATATTTCGACAAACGAATTGGGGCGGGGGATGGTGAAGACTTTTGGCGTTATAGATAAATGCGCGCTGGATCGCCTGCCGCCTGGTTTTGAAAATTTAGAACACGCGAGAATCGAGCAAATAGATGAAATAAACACCCGCCTTCAGTCAAAGCTGGTTTATTTTAATTTAATAATCCTGATACTTTCATCCCTTCTCAGTTATTTTTTGGCCAGAAAAACTCTTCGCCCACTGGAGCAGGCGATGGAAGAGCAAAATCGATTTACTGCCGATGCCTCGCACGAACTTCGCACTCCGCTTGCTGCAATGCGGGCTGAGACCGAAGTAGCGCTTAGGGATAAAAAGCTGTCAATTTCCGAGGCCAAAAAATTGCTCGAGAGCAACATCGAGGAGACGAAAAAATTAGAACATTTGTCAGACGTACTTTTGAGATTGGCCAAATACCAGAACATCAAAGTCGATTTTAAAAATATTATGACCTCTGACATTTTGGTTGAAGCATATGAGAAGGTTGAGTCTTTGGCGAAGGCAAAGAATATTGTTTTTGAAAATGAGCTCAAAGAGATTGAGGTTTTGGGTGAAAGGCAAAGTTTAATCGAGTTGTTTGTGATCCTGCTCGACAACGCAATCAAATATTCCGATAAGGGTAAAAAAATTGAAATCAAAACAGCAAAGGTTGGCGGCAAAGTCGTTGTTCGAATCAAAGATTATGGCCTTGGTATTAAATCTTCCGACCTGCCTCATATATTCGATCGATTTTATCGCGCGGACACCTCGCGCGCAAAGACAAAAGTTAATGGCTATGGTCTCGGCCTTTCGCTAGCCAAGCAAATTGTCGATTTACATGGGGCGGATATTTCGGTCAAAAGCACTATCGGCAAGGGCACTGAGTTCACCGTTTCCCTCTAAGCTAAATTTCAGCTTTCACGCTTAGTCTTAAATCGTACAAAATTTTTTAGGAGAGATTTTGGGAGTTTTTGGCTAATGAGCCGACGGGCAACCTCGACTCGGCCACGGGAAAAATAATTATCGATCTACTCAAAAAATTAGCCAAGACGAAAAAAACCACAGTTATCGCGGTTACTCACGATGAAGGCATTGCTAAAAAAGCGGAAAAGATTTTTCACATGAAAGACGGCAAAATCATTTAAGCAATTTCTCAGCTTATCAAAGTATCTTTTATATGACGAGCAGTCCCGGGAAAATCAAAAAAATTTGTGCTCCCCCCACAAGTTTTGAAGATCTCACCAACCCGGGACTGCTTTCTGTTTGTCTTGATAAATGGCGTATTTTAAGGTAAAATTTGTCTTGGAATCTATTCGAAAAATGTTCCGACGGGCACAGCTGTCGGAATCCCGACCGAAGCGTCGGGAAAAATTGCTTATAAATAATATGGTGGCTATAGTTTAACGGTAAAACTCCAGTTTGTGGAACTGGTGTCAAGGGTTCAACTCCCTTTAGCCACCCCAATTTCAAAAAATCATTGCCCGAGAGGGCTTTTTTTATTACTTATTCGTATCGCATCCGCTGTCGGAGCTTGCAAGAGGACTGCCGGTTTTGTCTTCGTAGGCTTTTATCGTAGCAATATTTTTGGTTTCGGTTGCCGATAGACTGCTTTCGGAGAAACTGGCGTCAGCTTTATACCAACCTTTTTTGCCGAAATAACATTGCAGATCTTTATGCACGAATTCCCGTCCGTGGCGGGCATAAATTTCATTTCGAGCAACTTTTAATTGCCACGGCGTAAGATCGGTCAATTCCGACTCCGAAATTACCCTAGTACTTGAATCGCTGATTATATAATTGTCCGAGATTGCGGATGAAATGGTAGTTTTTGTTGCGACGGCTGTTGCGGTGGCAGAATTTTTAACCGAGGTCGGAGAGATCAAAATCCCATCCGAAACCAAATTATCACCGCTTATCAGGATCCTGATATCTGTCGTGTCGTAGCCCTCGTATTTAGTAACATCAATCTCGGCTTCAAATGTGCCATCTGTTGCAGTCATATAATAATTATTTGCTCCAGATGTTCCCTGTTTGGTGATTTTCCACGATTTATCAGCGGCGAGTTTTGTGTAGTAAGCCTTGATGGTTGAAACGCTGTCGGACGAGCTGAGCGTTAACTCCGCTTTGTAGCCGGAGGCGGAATCTTGTTTTTGATCGGCGATCGTCGCTCCCGGATACAAAAGCGCATCTATAACCGTTTTGACATTTACTTTGCCGGATGTTTTTGTTGTATTTGTCGTCGCTTTGCTCGTAAATTTTTGCACTACGTACTTAACTCCGAAATAGCCTCCTACGCCAAGAATTATGACGGCCAAAATAATAATTATGATAATCAAAGCCGTATTTGAACCCTTCTGTGGAGCCTTCGCCTCGGATGTTTGACTTGGCGGAGTTTTTTCCTCTGCACTTTCAACAGGTGCTTTTTTTGTCTCCTGCTGTTCTTGATCTTGCTTCTGCTCTTGTTGCTTGTTATCCATATCCCTCCTTATTTGCTACTAATTATACTCTATTTAAAATCCATTTCCTGAAGCCTGGATTGCCGTAAGATAGAGCGAAAAGTGCCGGAGGGTATTTCGAGAACTTTAATTATTTCCTTAGAAGAATGCAGTTTAGGCATATTGAAACTGATGCTTAACTATGGAAGGGTTTTCGATTTTGATGAGTTTAGTTGGTTTTTGATCTTCAAAATAAAGATCCAGGGCTTCTTTGAGATTGTCCAAGGCCTCTTTTTTGGTTTTTCCGAAACTTGAAACTTCGACATTCAAACATTGGGCAACATAAAATTTGCCTTCTTTCCAAATCACATTTTGCAACTGAATCGAATTTTTCATAACATTTCTTTGATTTGATAATATGGTATTAGGGGTTGAAAGTCAATTTTAAATTTCACTTTTAACCTTATTTCTGCTAATATTTCAGTGTTTGCCCTCGTAGTGAAATGGATATCACGCGACGCTTCGGACGTCGTAATGCGGGTTCGAATCCTGCCGAGGGTACCAGACAATTTGGTTCTTGGCGACCGGAATGCCGTCATCGCCGAAAATCGACAGGTTAGCGACATAAATAGAAAATGGCTTTAAAGCCATTTTTTATTTGACCCCTACCGGTCTCGAACCTTGATTTTCGCACAACAAAATCAAATCTATATAAAGGAGCAAAAAAGGGTATATCTCGAAAAGATCTCAAGATTCTCCTAAACTATTACAATAAATAGAGGTAATACAATTTTTATTCTAAAACTTAATCAAATAGTTTTTAAACGAATGTTGGTTCTGCATTAAGCTTTTTCTCAGCTAATAAGCAAATAATGAGATTAGATCAAAAAAATAAGGTAGCTTTATGAAAAAATTTTTACAAAAGCACTGGATTTATGCTGTAGTAATTCTCTTAATCGTTGGGGGCTTAACAACCTTCTTTGTTGTAAAGGCCAAAAATAGCGCGCAAACTACATACAAAACAGCGAAGGTTACTAAAGGAACGCTTACTGTGTCGGTATCTGGTAGCGGAAATGTTGTTGTGGATAAAAGCGAAAATGTTAATCCGAGTATTAGTGGGCAGGTTTATGATCTGGCAGTGAGCTACGGGGACACTGTCAAAGAAGGACAAACCCTTTTCAAGATAAAAAATGACCAACTTGATGTAACGGCTAGCCAGTCCTATGCTACCTACCTTCAGGCAAAGCAAAGTATTGATAATAGCAGTCTTCAACTCACACAGGCTCAAAACGATCAAACAAAAGTCAATGATGATAGTAAATCAACAGATGGCGATAAGTCAGCGGCAGCACAAAAAGTTGCAGTTGCCGAAACGTCCGTGGAGTTGGCTAAGATAAATGCGGACAATGCATATTCGAGTTATCAGTTGCAAAAGAAAAATGCGGCCCTAAGAACAGTGACGGCGCCGATCGCGGGAACTATCACAACTTTGAACGTAAAAAACGGTGATCAACTTGGCTCCTCTTCCTCTGCAAGCGGAGCGTCTACTGGTTCTTCTTCTGCGAGTACAGCTTCAAGTTCTAGTGCTTCAATTCCGATTGTTATAGCCGATCTTGACAGTATAAAGGGATCTATTTCAATCAATGAAGTTGATGCTGCTTCAGTTAAAACAGATCAAAAAGTCTCTATGACATTTGATGCTATTGACGGTCTAACGCTAACTGGAAAAGTAGAGCGTATTAGTACGATTGGTACAGAAACATCCGGAGTGGTGACCTATCCTGTCACTATCGGATTTGACTCAATTGATGCCAAGGTTAAGCCTCAAATGAGTCTAACTGCAACAATCACTATCGATGTTAAGCAGGATGTATTAATGGTTGCTAACTCGGCAATTAAAACAAGCGGTGAAACAAATTATGTACAGATATTGGAGAATGGATCACCCAAACAAGTCAGTGTAGAGATTGGGGTTGCTAATGATACTAATACTGAAATAAAGAGCGGTCTAAAAGAAGGAGACGAAGTTATTACACAGACAATTAGTGCTACCGCTAAAAAGAGTGCCACGACATCCTCAACTGGCTCTGGTGGTTTTGGTGGTCTGCAGGGACTGACGGGTAGCGGGGGACCTCCTAGTGGTGCAATGCCTTCCGGGAATTAGATATTCGTTATGGATAATAAAACAATTATTAAATTGGAGAATATCTCCAAAACATATACCAACGGTGAAATTAAAACGACTGTTTTGAAAGATGTATCTCTTGCAATACAAGACGCAGAATTTGTTGCCATTACCGGCCCATCTGGATCTGGAAAGTCAACAATGATGTCAATCATAGGATTATTAGACTCGGCTACTACAGGGAAATATACCTTAGATGGTCGAGACGTCTCTAAACTTGACGAGGACGAACTTGCCGAGATTAGGGCATTGAAAGTTGGTTTTGTGTTCCAATCCTTTAATCTTTTACCCAGAGCAACTGTCTTGAAAAACGTTCAGTTGCCACTAGTTTATGCGAATATTCCCAAGCAAGATCGTTTAAAATCAGCTCAAAGAGCTCTTGAATTAGCCAATATGGAGCAGGCGAGGCATAATAATTTGTCCAACCAGCTTTCAGGCGGTCAAATGCAAAGAGTCGCAATTGCCAGGGCTCTCATCAATAATCCGGCAATTATCTTAGCTGACGAACCTACTGGTAACTTGGACCAAAAAACTGGCTTAGCCGTACTTGAAACATTTAAAGAGTTAAATAAAAATGGGAAGACAATAATTTTAATCACACATGATCATTCAATTGCTCGGCACGCAAAGCGAGTTATTGAACTTCGTGACGGTCACATTATCAGCGACTCGGCAGGTTACTCGAAAAATGATAGGGGGCAATAATGATGTTTTCTGATATTATTTCCGAAACGTACGCATCACTGTCTGGAAATAAGGCCCGATCTGGATTAACAATGCTTGGTATAGTCATTGGTATTAGCTCGGTAATTGTGCTTGTTGGAGTCGGCCAGGGCGCAACCAGTAGCGTGACTTCAAGTATTTCTGATTTAGGTTCAAATTTATTAGTAGTATCCCCTGGATCGAGCAGTTCCGGTGGAATAAGAGGCGGTTTTGGCAGTGCAACAACTTTAACGGAAAAAGACGCACAAGCGATTAAGTCCCAAGTTACTGGAATTGCTAACCTAGCCGAAACTCTTACCGGAAGATATCAGGTTACTTACAAGAGTAGCAATACAAATACACAAGTAATTGGAACTCAGATGTCGTATGCAGATATTCGAAAAATTACCGTTGATCTTGGATCTTTCATAAGCGATCAGCAAGAAAACAATTCATCCAAAGTGGCGGTTCTAGGTCCCACAACAAGGGATGATTTATTTGGTGAGGGCGTAGATCCTACTGGGCAAATAATTAAAATAAATAAAATTCAATTTAAGGTTATTGGGGTAACTCAGGCGAAGGGAAGCTCTGGATCAGCCAGCAATACTGACGACGTCATCTATGTTCCGATAACGGCAGCACAAACATTTTTGGCAGGCAAGTCGGCGATTTCGAATATTAATGTTCAAGCTACCGACAGTGCAAGTATTGATACTGCTCAGCAAGAAATAACTGATTTATTATTGACAAGACATAACATATCCGATGCAGCTTCCGCTGATTTTACCGTGACTAACCAAGCGGATATTGTTTCGAGTTTATCGTCTGTTACAGGGACTCTGACTTGGCTACTAGGTGCAATTGCTGGAATTTCTTTACTCGTTGGAGGAATTGGCATTATGAATATGATGCTTACAACTGTGACAGAAAGAACAAGGGAGATAGGACTTCGTAAGGCGGTCGGAGCTAAAAGATCAGACATAAGTTCACAGTTTTTGGCAGAATCAATAACATTAACATTTGTTGGTGGGATTATCGGTATTTTACTGGGTTGGATAGTTGCATTTATTGTCACGAAATTGGGGGTAGTAAATGCTGCTGTTACGTGGCAATCCGTAATACTTGCCTTTGGTGTTTCGGCAGTTGTTGGGATTGTGTTTGGTTATTATCCTTCTCGAAAGGCTGCGGCATTAAAGCCAATTGACGCTTTGAAGTATGAATAAAAAGAATAAAGAAAGGGATCACATGAAAGGTAAAAATATTATTATACAAATTGGGATTGCTCTTGTTTTGGTAGCCGGAGGGTTCTTTGGTGGAAAAGCATATCAAGCTAATAAGCAACCAAGTTTCCCAGGAGCCAATGGCAAAGGGCCGACAGCATTAGGGAGTCCGCCGGCGGGAGCTAAAAATGGTCAACCAGCAGGCGCAGGAGGAGCAAACAGTGGAAGTATCACGGCTAAGGATGACAAAAGCATAACTATTAAATTGAGCACTGGAAGTATGAAAACGATTTACTACACGAGTTCAACTACGGTGTCTAAACAGTCCCAAGGCAGTCTTGATGATCTGCAAACTGGTACAAATGTTAGTATTATGGGTTCGTCTAACTCTGATGGAAGCATGGCGGCTCAGAATATTCAAATAATGTCTGCGGTCCAAAACTAAGCAACGGTTGAAAGTCATTGTTTAATTGATCCCGAGAAAATCAAGTAGCTAGCTTATCACCGACAGTTCCTTATTCTTCAAACTTATCTTGATCTTCGGACAGCTCAGAAGTTCTCGTTTTTTAGCGCTTAAATACTTTCTATTGTTTGTTTCACACGCAATCATTTATTTCCCGAGTTTTTTCGCAATTGTGTGGTTCAGATCCTCACGCCAGCGATCAATGTAAGTTTTTGCGCCTCCACCGATAAGCTCATCACAAAACGTCGCCACATCATCACCAGTGATTTCAAGCGCGCTTCTGCCATTTGCCGCGCCTTCTTCAAATAGGTCAAGCAAGCCTTTAAATATGTCAATCCCATCCGTTCCCGAACTTTTCCAGATATACTGCTGGATTTCGTGGTAAACAATCCGATAATCTTTCGGCAATGCTTTGGCTCGCGCCTCCATCGCTTTCCACTCTTTTTTATCTCCTATGATTTTCTTTAAGAAATCATTCATTTATTTCTCCTTTAATTCATTAATTTTTGATGATACGAATTCCCATTTTGCCCAAAAACGCTGTAATTCTTCACGACCCACTTTTGTAAGTGCGTAAAACTTGCGCGGCGGACCCATTTCAGACGGCTTTTTATCGATGCTAACCAGTTTGTTTTTTTCGAGCCGAACCAAAATAGTGTAAACCGTGCCTTCTACCACCTCTGTGAAGCCGAACTTGCGCAATCGCTGCGCTATTTCGTAGCCGTAGGTTTTATCGCGGCCGATGATTTCAAGCACGCATCCTTCAAGTGCCCCTTTTAACATTTCTGTGATGTTTTCCAAGCAATTCATCCTTTCTTTTGTAATTATTTATGTAGTATTACTTATTACTGCTACATAGTACCACATAGTAGTATAGCCGGTCAAGTAGTTTTTTGATAGGATATTAACATAATTTTTAAAGACAGTTAGAAAAATGAAAATAGCAATAGTCCAGAATTTTGATTTTTTGCCTTACCAAGTTAAAAAAATTAAATCACTTGGCGATGTTGAATTTTATGAGGATGCAAATTCTGCCGAAGAGTGGCTGGAGCGATGTCAAAAAGCAGACATTGTTTGTAGTGCCTCAGAATTTATGGAAACGGAGGTTTATAAATTAAAAGACAAGTTCTTTACTATTCCAATGGTTGGTTATTCATGGCTTGATATTGAAAAATTGAAACTAAATAATATTAAATTAGCCAACTGCCCAGGATGTAATAAATATGCTGTTTCCGAATGGGTAATTGGAATGACTCTAGAGCTTTTGAGAGGTTTCTCAAAACTAACAAATACCACTGTTTCTGAAAACGAAATAAAACAAGCCGTCGGCCTAAAAGGCAAAAGCATAACGATTTTAGGCAAAGGTAATATCGGTCAGCTGGTTGGAAAAGTATTTGAAGATTTAGGAGCCAAAATAACATTTTTTGACAAAAATGATGAGCTCATAGAAAAAACAAAAAATGCAGATATTATAATCAATTCTTTAAGCACGAACCCTTCAACAATAGGTCTACTAAATAATGAGTTTTTTGAGAACTTAAAAAAGGGTTCATATTTCATCTCAATTACTACGACTGAGATTTATGACAATAAGGCAATGCTTGAAGCATTGGACAATGGAACTCTAGCGGGTGTTGCGACTGATTGTGCTTCCGCCAGTATTCGAAATACGAAAGATGAATACTATCAAGCAATATCAAAGCATCCGAGAATTTTAGCAACTCCGCATATTGCTTGGTCAACTGATGTTTCTACGCAAGACGAAAACGATATGATGATTGAGAATATTGACGCATTTATCAATGGCGAGTCAAAAAATATAGTGGCGTAAAAGAGGTAAAATGACAATAAAATTTGAAGATTTTGAAAAAGTTGATGTGCGGATTGGTAAGATTATTAAGGTTGAAGATACCGAAGGCTTGCGAAATCCGTCGTATAAAATGACGATTGATTTTGGGAATGAAGTTGGTAAAAAAATATCGCTTGGGCAATATACAAAAAATTATTCCAAAGATGATTTACTGGACAGATTAGTAATGTGCGTCATTAATTTTGAACCAAAGAAAATTGGGCATTACACATCGGAAGCATTGACACTTGGATATAAAGATAAAGATGGTGGTATAGTTTTGGCAGTTCCGGAAAGAGAGGTCTCTCTTGGCGAAAGAATGTTTTAAGTCACGCATTCGGTTCGCATCCTTCCTTGGCTTTTGCGAAGGAGGACTGAAATTGTAAGCAAATTTGACAATGTTGTTTGGTTGCGATAATTTGATCGTACGCCATGCGCAAGTCTTGGATACAAATCCAAGACGGGAAATGCGGTTAGATTCCGCCACAGTCCCGCTACTGTAATGCCCCCTTTGGGGGACGAGTCAGAAAACCAGCATGCTTTACCAATGAAGTAAAGTTTCCCGAGGAGGAATATGAAAATAGTTTCGTGCAAGCCAAAAATGTCTTTTCTGACATTTTTATTTTTGTCCATAATTTTGGTAGGTGCCCTGCCGCTCACTATATTTGCAAGTTCGCCTACCGACAAACAGTCGCTCAACTATATTGCAAGTTTTCAAGATTCAGACACGGGCGGATTGAAAGAGGAATATGTTGACGATCCGCAACCACTTGAAACGGATTGGGGAATTATGGCCTTTTCCGCAGCCGGATATGATTCGAGTACGGTCGGGGCGCCAAAAAGTTTAATTGATTTTGCAAAAAGCGACGCCTGTGCACTTTCCTCTCTTACTGACATCGAGAGAAGAGCGATCGCTCTCGAGTCTGCCGGAGTAGACACTCATACGCTCGATGGTTGCAACCTCCCGCAGGAGATAATTGATGCGACGCAAAGCTCTGGTCAAATCGGAGACGGCTTGGTTAGTACAGTTTTTGGTGTACTCGCTCTATCTGCCTCGGACGAGAATGTGCTGACCACTACCATTGCATATCTCGAAAATAACCAAGATGAAAATGGTGGCTGGGATTCGGGATGGGGGGTAGAGAGCAATTTTACTGCCCAAACTATTATGGCGCTTGCTTCATCCGGACAAACGATCAGCCCCGCAATTTTTGCAAACGCCAAAAGCTATCTAAAGAATCTGCAGACTGATTCCGGCGGGATCAGATATGATGGCGGAGAATGGTCAACCGAATCCGATGCGTTTTCTGATTCATACGCACTGCAAGCAATCTATAGTTTAAAAGAAAATCCTGATGATCCGTATTGGCTGGAAAATGGGAATACCATTTTACAGGATCTAGAAAGTCTGCGAAACGACGACGGTTCGTTTAGTTTTAACGGCTCATATGGGAAAATGAATCCTGTTTGGACAACCTCGAGCGTCTTAATCGCTCTTTGGCATGATTTTTTGCCGATGCATACAGCAAACCTAAAAAGCTGGGTCGATGAAATTCCTTCCCCCTCGCCAACCCCAACCTTGTCCGTTAGTCCTTCTCCGACTCCGCTGCCAAGTGTGCCACCAAGTCCAGTTGCATCAGCTACTCCCATCCAGAGCTCTACCTTGTCTTCCGAACAAACCATCACTAGATCCGTGCAATTGGCGGTAGTATCTAGCGCAACTCAAATTAAACCGGTTGAGACTTCAGTTGTCGCAAGTCCCAAGCCAACACCAGAAGGCACAAAACTTGTTTCTGAGTCGCCTGAGACTCGTGGCAAAGTTTTATCAAATACCGCCAGCCAGCTTAAAAGCATTTGGAGATGGATAATAATTATCGCAATCTTTTCTGCGTTTACCGGCGTCGTGATTGCATTTATTGAGCATAAATATGTCAAAAATAAAAAATAATTTTTACTTTAGCAGCTTTCTAATATTGGCGATCTTTCTGATATTATCGCCCACTCTTGCCTTCGCTTCACAGGCCGGAATTGTAATTAAAAAACAAAACGGCACGGTCAAAAGCTCTTGCGTAGCATTCGATGGTAGTTCGATTTCAGGAATGCAACTTCTACAGAACTCCGGTTTCAATCCGGTCGTTAAAAACGGATTTATTGTGAGTATTGACGGGGTAGGAGACAAGGACAGCTCCCAGATGTCAAAGGATGATTTATTTTGGTCATATTGGAAATTAAAAAATGGCGCTTGGTCTTTTCAAAATTCCGGAGCAAATTATAGTCGTGTCAATGATGGTGAGGTCGAAGGTTGGGAATTTGGACACGGAACTTCCAGTCTGCCCCAAATAACTTTTGAACGGATTTGTCAAAAAATAAAAACGGACGAATCTACAAAATTTAGCGGCAATATCACGCCCAGTCAAGATAACAATAATACCGCAACGGTTGAGCAAATAACCGCATCCCAAACGAGTGTTTCGGTCAAAATTGCCGACAAGGCTCCTATTTCTACCCAGACTATCGTGCCCGGTCAGACTGATACTCAATCTAGCGCGAATGTAAAGGGAGATAACGATCAAAGGTCGACGACTGTCTTTCCGGAATTTAGCTTGAAGAACATTGCGATACTTTTTCTTATTTTTATTGCCTTTGGGGCAATCTTTATTTTTGTTAAATTAGCAGTGAAGAAAATTTGTAAATAGCCGTCGGAGAAATAATAAGTAGACCTGTAGTGGAAAGGCTGATAAGATAAAATCACGCATTTAGAAGTGGGTCGGATATATAAATATATCCCACACCTATGATAATCGGAGATTAATAAAACGACTATATGACGGATAAATATAAAACTGCTGTTAAAAAATTTTACGAAATAAGGGACTTGCCTTATCACATTTCGACAAAAGGCGAGAAAGGGTCTTGTTGCGAGGAAAAAGCTCAAATGCTAATTAATCAACTTCATTGGCTCGGTATCAATGCTCGCCTTAGAATTGGTCTATTTCGGTGGGCTGCTCTTGGTCTGCCGCAAAGTATAATGACTGTGGAGCATGACGAAAAAGCCTCGCATAGTTTTGTGGAAGTTAAAAATAAAAAAGGTGAGTGGATTTTTGTTGACCCAACATGGAAGAAATGCGACTCTAAAATTGCTCAGTGGGATGGCATAAATCCGACATGTTTGGCAATGAAGTGCGACAAAATATTATCTCCCGAAGCATCAGCACTTCATATTTTAAAGTTTGATTATACAAAAGACTTACAGAAAAACGGAAAATTTTACGAGGCTATCAATCAATATCATGATAGTTTTTTAGACAATTGATCTGTTTTTGATAAATCGGATATACACCGGGTGTACAAAAATATTTTGTTGAATTACGGAAATTAGCTATAATCCTTCTTCGTTTTGTGAGCTAACATCTTTGGTCCGAGGTTGCAACAATTGTCAGCCACAAGGATGTTTTTTAATCTCTACCGGACTACTCGCAAAAGAGTTATTCTGTGCTAAAATTATTTTGAGACAATAAGGAGGAAGATGAATCCAGAACTGCCACCAACGGATATTGATTCGGAAAAGTCGATACCCAAGCAGGAGGAGACGGCTGTACCAGTTGCAACCTCGCCCGCGACCGATGAGGGTCGTCCATATTTAAGTTTTGACGAGGAGGAAAAGGATAAAATACTAAGAGATATTTCCGCTGTATATGCTGCTCGGGGGCATGATGTTAATAATAATCCAATCTCTTTTCCAGAAGGCGAGGAGGAGATCGAAGATTTTATCAGTGGGCATCGCAGATATTTTACGACTGAGCGTTTAGTAGAAGTGGCGTTAAATAATTCTGAATATGCTCCTAAGTTGGTAAGCGAAATCGCAAGAAGACGGGATTTCGGGCAGTTAGAAAGAGTCTTACATCATTACAAGAAGGATACACCAAGGTTTGAGTTTTGCGTGAAACAAATCGAATCAGCCTTGCAGGATAATGAACTCGGCAACAACATACTGATGGCACTTTCTGCATCGCTGGCAAAGGCTGAAGCCCAAAAAGAACCGGAAACAATTGCCGAACATAAAGAGGCCATGAAGAAAGAAAAAGCAACTGCCCGACCATTGAAAGAATATCAGAGGCTGTTAAAAATTAGTGACGAAGAGCTCAAGGTGTTATCGGATCAAGAACTATTGCTTATCGGCGGAGGCTTTTCACCCATTAAAGCAGAGTTAACCCAAGCGGGAATCGGCTGCAAAATTACTAATATCGACCCTATCGTAGAACCAGATCCCCGGATTGCTGATGAGTTTATCAAGCGTGATTTCTTCGGTGTAGTGCTTGAAGAAAATAAATATACGACAGAAATAGCTCTTCATTCTCTACCGACTTATGCGTTTTCACCGCAACAAGTGACGGAATTTTACAGTCGTTCGATTCTATCGCTCAAGCAGGGCGGGCTTCTGCACGTCATGCCGGTTAATGGATTTGCTGATTATTTTACCCCAGCAATGAGGCTGAGTAGAAAACCAGTTAATGATGCATCAGTAAAATTTGTCCAGAGGCTAAAGCAAAGACCCGATTTGTTTGCTGTCACCGAATTTACAGTTGAAGCAAAGGATTACTTTGGCCGGAAAACCCAAAGGCCGGGGGTAAAGATAGGGCTTGTCGGCGACAGAGATCAAGTCAGGGAATTTCTAGGGGTCTATAAAGCGGCCTAAAACTCTAAGTGTTTTTTAAGGATGAAAGAAAAATGCCACAGCGATTATAGCGTATGCAATCAAAAGTTGGACACCCTCAAACCAATTCGATTCGCCATCAGAAACGACTAAGTTTGCGATGATTATTGAGGCCAGAATTGCAGTTAGCTCGAATATATTAAATACTAGACTCATCGGCTGAGTAAAGAACAAGCTAATTAAAACCAGAAGTGGTGCAACGAACATCGCAATCTGTGTTGTTGAACCAATAGAAATCTGCATTGACAGGTCCATCCTGTTTTTTAATGCCATGGTGATTGCCGATGTGTGCTCTGCGGCATTACCGATAATTGCGACGAAAATCACACCGACGAAAAGCTCTGTCCAACCAAAACTCGCAACAACAGGTTCAATAGCTCCGACTAAAATTTCACTCATCCATGCAACTACCGCGGTTGCGATAATCAAAACGATGATGCTTTTTAGCTTGCTCCATTTAGGTTCATACTTTCCAACTTCTTCTGTGTAAAGGTGTTTATGGGTAAAAAGTATAAAAAATAAGTTTGCAACATAAGCCAGAAGCATAAATATTGCAACGAAGACACTTAGTTTGTCGATGATATCAATACTAATTCCCGGTGCAGTTTGCAAAAAAATTGCTGGAATGACTAGTGCGATAGCTGCTAAAAGCAATGTTGTGCTCGAAGCCATCATCCCAGTTCGGTTGAAAATTTGTTTTTTATGTTTTAAGCCTCCGGCAAAAATCGCCATGCCTGCAACTAGGAGTAAATTTCCAATAATTGAACCCGTAATTGAGGCTTTTACGACTTCCGTAAGCCCTTGTTGGATAGCGAAGATACCAATTAATAGTTCGGTAATATTCCCGAAAGTCGCATTTAATAGTCCACCAAGAGCCGGTCCGGTAAAAACCGATAGTTCTTCCGTTGCCTCGCCAATAAATTTTGCCAGTGGAATTATTGCCAATGCTGCCAAAAAGAAAATGAGAAGTGGTGAAAGTTGAAAAAAATATTCTGCAGCGATAGTTATAGGAACAAAAACTAACAATCCTAGAAATAATTTATCCATTTTTTCCTCTTTGCAAATTAAATCCTATGGCTGAGAAATATCCGAAATTTCTACTTAATACTGTTGAATCTATTATAGCAAAAACATCCAACAATTTTTTTGATTATGCTGTGCCATTGTTGTTAATTAATTTTTTCGAGGTAAGATAATTCATATAAGATAAGCGGATTGTTATGATCAAAAAATCTCCTAAATTTTGTCCCGTCTGTGCCGGAAATCTTGGTTTCGATGACAAGGTGGGGGTTTTAGTCTGCGGCAAATGCGGTTATCAATTCTGGAGAAATTCAAAACCGACAGTTTCAGCGATCATTATAAAGGGCGATCAAGTCCTGCTCGGCAAAAGATCGGTCAAGAAGTTTTTCGACCTTTGGGACGCACCGGGCGGATTTCTTGACAATGGCGAGGAGCTGATTGCCGGGCTAAAACGCGAAGTGCTGGAGGAGGTCGGAGTCGAAGTTTCAATTAAAAAACTTATCAATATCGTGATTGAAGACGACTACGATAATCCTCTCGAAAACTCTAACGTTTTGGCCATGCAGTTTTTATGCGAAATAGAGAAGGGAACTCCAAAAGCGCTCCATGAGACATCTTGTGTGAAGTGGTTTTCCAAAGAAGAAATCCCGTGGGAGGAAATTGCTTTTCCCGGGATTAAATCTGCAATCGAAATTGCTTTCGGCATCAAACCGCCTTATTTGTCTGACTGAAAATTTTAGTAGATCTCTTTTTCGTAACAAGCTGCGCAGTAAACTTTCAAATTCGGTCTTTCGGGGATAGTGGTTTCAATATTTTTTGAGCATTTTACGCAGACGGCATCTCTTAACTTCATCGGGTTTTTTGTTCTCTGTCTGGCTCTAAATCTACAGTCAGGGCATTTGTGGGGAATCGGTAAATTTTGCTTTAAATAAAAAGCCAACTCGAGAGGATTAATTTTATAATTTTTGCCACACTTTTTTTCTTTATGTGCCAAACATCCACTCTCGCACTCGCAGGATAATATTTCTTGCAAAATACTCTCGCCGACACCTTTAATATTCGTTGGAACTTGGGCGGTGGCCGGCAAATATTCTTTTGGATCACTGTCAAGCCATCGATACCCCAAGCTCAAGGCTTCGGCTTTATCCAAACTAAAAGAGTCGTTAGCCACTGTTTCGTTATATGCAAAAGGGGAGTTTGAAATTGGAAAAAATTCGCCATATTCGCCATCCTCAACCATTTTTTTGATAATTTTTTTTGTAAGGCGATTGTATTCGTCCTCAGAATATTGTTTGTTTAATATGCAAAACTCTTTGTGATTTAAGCCGATACAGCCAAAGATATTTTTACTTGATCTGATAAAGTATGAATAATTTACGTGTCTTGATTCGGTGGCTCTAAGGCAAAAATGGCAATCATAAGAATTTGCCACGGCGGTGGTCTCGTAAATTAGCTCGCTGTCACGCCCTCCGCTGTAGGCATCGAACGAATTTTTATATCGCATGATATCCCAGAGGTATTTTGAGTTTTCGGAAAATTTTAGCCCGAAAGATGATTGGCAATTTTTACAATCGACGATATTATCGCCCGTGCAGTTTTCTGAATTTACAATTGCCAAATTTTTGTATTTTGCATCTTGTTTAATTTTTTCAAACTCAGAAAGCGCATGAGAGATCATATCATGCGAGCCAAAATCGAATTCTGCCATCTTTTTCTCATACTGCTCGCGGGTTAATTGCTGATTCATGTAGCAATATTGTTTATTTCTAAGATTTGCAGACAAAAAACAATCATTACAGCCCCTACAATCGAACAGGAAAGAACTTCCGGAGCAGTTATTGCAAAATTCTAAATAATTACAATTATTACAATTTACACATTCTATACACTCATAAAGCGATTCTGAATCGACAGCTTGCATACAATCAACGCAATCTTTGGAGTGATTTCCCCTATAAGTATAATGGCAATTTTGACAGCTGTGAGTGCGGGCGCATAAATAGCAATCTTTGCAGTCGCCAATATCATTGTTAAAATCCGAGTTCTCCGATTTTTCTACCCGAAGTGAAGGAAGGGGAATTTCCAGCGATAATTTGTAAAATTGCTCGAAGAAAGATTTGTTTTCGTCAAAGTCGCGACCATAGTGCATTGGGTCGAATTGATCTGACCACCAGACATCTTTATCGCAAACCTTGTGGGGAGAGTCGGGTGAAAAGATAGAAAATATTTGTTTGCCGGTAATATCACATTTTCTCAAATATAAATTTCTTTCATTTCTATAGCTCATCCTTCTCTTTTGCCGGCATTCCGGACAAAGAGAAGGGGGAGGGATTACAAATTTTTCGCCGTCTACAATCGGGCTGATTTTTTCTAAAAATTCCAAATCTTCTGAATTTATCTCGAATTGTACTTGACACTGTTTGCAATTTTTTGTCTGTGGCATGGTGAATTTTCCTTGTTCGAATTATATCCTGTAGAGCAGTTTGTTGCAATACAAAATAGCCGTTGGAATTTGAAAAATCTAGTTCCGATTTAAAAAAATATCTTTATCGAAAAGACTGTTTTGTTATAATTAAAGCCATGGTGAAAAAATGGTCGGCAAAAGTCACCGAAGAAAGCGACCCTGTAGATTTGAAAGAGGGCATATTTAAGTCCAAGGATCCAAAAGAGATCGCCTTAGCGGTTAAGAAATCTGCTCAAAAGGGCAAGCACGACGAGGACGAAGATTATCGCTCCGCCATGTCGATGCTCAATTTCTACATAAATCGCGCCGGTGACAATTTAACGCGTGAGCGTCTTGGTGTTCTCGAGCGGGCCAAAGATGAGCTAAAAAAGCTCTTCGGCCGCGAGAACAAATAGACTCTCGATTGATTTGAAAAAGCGACAAAAATAAGGTATGATCGCCCTGTGATTTGTGATTTTGTGTAATTTGACAAGGAACCTGAACGTTCGTATAATTGATATGTGGCAACTTTACGGAAGTTCGGATGGAACCAAAGCTTGCGGAAAAAGAAAAAGCGTTGGAGCTTAGGCAGCAGGGCAAAAGTTTGGGGGAAATTAGTAGTATTTTGTCCGTCGCTAAGAGTTCTGTATCTTGGTGGTGTAGAAACATCCGTCTAAGCAAGAAAACAAGAAGCGAAATAATGAGCCGGTGTGGAAATCATACCGCCGGTGCGCTGGCGAACAAGGTCAAAAGGGGCAAAGAGATTCTCCTTTTGAGTGATTTGGCAAAGAAAAATTTTAAACGTTTTGATATTCGCGATCTCGAGCGCCTCAAGGATATCGGAACAATTATTTACTGGTGCGAAGGCGCAAAAAGGGGGATGAGGCAAGTTGATTTTACGAATTCCGACCCTAAAATGGTGAGAATTATGATGTGCTGGTTTAGACAAATACATCATGTTCCCGAAGAAAAATTTAAAGTTTCTATCTATTATCACGGTGGTCAAAACGAAAATAAGATGAGGCGATACTGGTCAAAAATTACAGGGGTGCCTCTCAATCAATTTCATAAGAGTATATTCAAGAAAGAGGGTACTGGCCATAGGAAAAATATTTTATATTATGGAACGTGTAAAATAAGGGTATGCGATTGCGATTTGCTTCACAAAATATTAGCATGGATTGCACAGTTTGATTATGAGGGTCTGTAGCTCAATGGTAGAGCATCTCTCTCTTAAAGAGATGGTTGCGGGTTCGAGCCCCGCCAGACCCTCCATTCGACTCACTTCGTTCGCTCATGGTCTTCGACCAAACAAAAAAGCGAGGCGAATGTCCTGAGCATGTCGAAGGACAGTGCTTATAGCCGAAATGGTTCTGTTTGAACTTCCCCAGCGAAATGCTGGTTTTTTTGATACTATTAGGCCATGAATATAACAATTATTTTGGGCTATGGAATATTCGAAGAAAGCAATCTTCAATATAAAAGTTATTTAGACAAATGTTTAGAGCTAATTAAAAAGAAGAAGAGTGAAAAAATAATTTTTTGCGGGGGATTTACCAATCCTAGTTTCCCCAACATTTCAGAAGCTAAGTCAATGTCTGATTATTGTATTTATTCTGCTCCCGAGATAAAGGATAAAATAATACTTGAAGAAAAATCCATTCTAACCTCAGAAAACATCATGTATGCGAAGAAGATTGTTGAAGCAAACCTGTTAAAGCCAAGTGAAGCCATGATTATCGCAGATAGTGTTAGGATTCCGAAGGTTTTTTATTTTACTTTAGCAACTTTCTTAGAACTAAATGGCGAGAAACTTTCCAAAGAAGATATTTTCGAGTTATTTTTTAAACTTAATAAAGAAAGCATAATAGATGTAACCAAGGAAGTCAGATTGACTTTTAAACATTTTGAATTCTATGGAATAGATATGGCTAGAACTAAAGAAGAAATAGGTCATCAAATCTCAACAACAATACTAGAACTAGCTGCTTTTGAAGATAAAAAACTTAACAAGCAAATTACTGATTTAAGGAAACAAAAATGGGGTCTAGATTAATTATTAATTGATGCCCACTTTCTAAAATTAAAACAAAGCTTCTTAAATTCATTTAGAGACACATTTGCCCCGCCAAACCTATTTCGTAGCAACGAAGAGGTTTGCCCTCCGTCTTGTCCCTCGTAGCTTTAGCGAAGTGGGAAGCCTTGGCGAAGGTGGAAGCGGAGGATGGGCATTCATAAAAGTATTGTTTGCCAGCGGAAAGCTGGTTTTTGTTTTTAATCTTTACGAGTTATCATAAAAATGATATTGTAATGGGCCGTTCGTTAACATCAAGCCGTCAACATCAAGCCGTCAACAACAAGGAGGTCGAGTTCGTTGAGACGCCAACTACCAACGATCCTGTTAGACATCGACAATGTCTGTGTCGACAGGATCAGCTTCGATCTTGCCGTCTTCAACCAAGTCCTCGGCCGTTCCTTGGCCTTGGCGGACTGTTATACAGTCTCGATGAGCAGGCTGTATGGCATTTCCCGAGAAGAAACTCGCCGTATCAGGATGGAGTATGCTCGGGACCTGTCTGATGTTCGGTTGCTGCCCGGGCTTGTTCCTGCAATCAACAGGCTGTCAGGCGTCGTTAGGTTCGATGTGGCAACTGCCCGGGAGGGATTCTACGAGGATCAAACCAAGGCCTGGGTAGAGCAATACTTGCCCTGCGGAACGCGACTTTTCCTGACTGCTTGCCCCAACCCAAATTGTGACTCCGAAGAGTGCCAGACAAGACTCAATAAGTATGACTTGGCGCTCGCAGAGGGAGCGGTTGCTCTGCTTGACGACGACCCGGGAGAGTTCGTTAAGCACGAAGTTTCTCCCGATAAGGCCAGCCTGGTTTGCTTCCGCCAGCGCTGGAACGAGAACATCCCGCCATTTTTCCCAAGACTTCGATGGCCGGGATTCGTGGCGCACGTTCGCAGACTACTACCGCTTAAGTAGCGTAGTCGTTCGTTAACATCGGGCCGTCAATCAACTGGGAGGTGGTGATATTGTTCATCGTCGAAGAGCAACTTGGCAAATTGATCACAGGCCAGCGGCGGTTCAGGGACGCGGCGGATGCAATCGAGCGGATCCGCGTCTGCCTCGCCCAGGCGCCGTCGTATCGTGTCGTTAGCGTGAATGGCCGTTGGATCGGGAAACAGGACTGGTGGGAGGTTGCTCGACGGGGGATGAGGCCTTACGGTCTCACTCGTATCGGGTTGCGAAACAAGAAGGTGAGGTCGGTGGTCATAATCAACGGAACCTTCCCGGGGCATAACGAGTGGGGAATCTTCCCGTGATGCCCTCCACGAACAAACACCAGGGTCCTGCGATCGCATCACAGGACCTTTTGGTTTTAAGAACCTAGATACTGGAAACTACTCCCTTTTTCTCCCCTAAAATTATTAGCCAAGTATCACTTCGAAGTATCGATATTTTTTTGACTAGGTATTTTTTTTGCCAGCTTATATTTTTTGACAATTAATATCACGGCCGCTGCTATAGCTAATAACAAAATAAGAAAATATGGCCAAGACTTTTCCAGAAAAGTCTTTTGCTCTTGAGCTAGCGCATTGGTATTGGTTGCAACTGGGCTTTTTTTGGCAATGACGGGAATAGTGACTTTGGCAGTATTGGAACTAGCCGACTGCAAATTGTCTTTAAAGGCGCGCACTTGGTAATAAAGCGTTTTGTTGCTCGTGGGATTTTTATCAATTATTTCAAACTTATCACTTTTGACTTGTCCAAGTTTTAAGTACCCCGTATTTTCTTGGTTGGAGCGAAAAATCATGTAGCCGCTTATATCCTTGGTGGTTGATGCTTTCCAGGTCAAAGAAACCGTTTTGTCTTTGGCCGAATATTTTGCTGACAGCTCTCCTGGTTTTGCGATTGCGCTTGAAACCTTGCCAAGCGTTTCGTTGCTTAAACCAGTTGCGGCTCCATCTTCTGTTTGTGTCGATACTTGAGAGTTGGAAGCATCATCGCCGTTTGTCGCAGTGGTGATAGTCGTCGTCGTTGTCGTCGTTGTTGTTTCGGGCACAACACTTGACCCTGGTGTTTGGGAGATAAGGGATTCATCTATTTGTCCGATAACCTTGAAGTTGAAATCCCAGTCTGACTTTTCATTGCTCTGAAAAATCATCAATCCTTCTTTGTAAGGGTTTCCCGCGGCATACTTCCACTGAGCGCCCGATGAACAATCGGCGAAAACGCTGATTGCATAGATATCACCCGGTGTTACGGGAAAGTCAATAAAATCAAAAGTGTTCCAGCCGTCAACGGCGTCAATAACTTCTGGATAATTTACATCTTGCCAGCCGTCGCCTGTTAAAGTTTTTATGTTTGATTTTATCTGGCCGGATGCATGTGAAGCTTCGATTTCAACCTTATGTATGCGATTAACTGTCGGAGTGAATGTCTGATACATGGTCGAGCCGGTACAAATTCTAAGGGATCCTGTTCCCGATGTGCTCGATTGATCTACAAATTCTTCGCCCGCAAAAGCGTTTGAAGTTAAGAGCAACACCGATAATATTGTTACAAAAAAAACGTATACTTTTTTCATTATCCCCTCTTGTTTAGTCCGATTTTATTTTTTTATTGCACTCTATGAATTTTACCCCAATGCAAGATCCTCTTCAACGAGTCTTCTTCTTTCCATACATCCGCCTGATTTTTTTCACTTCCAGAAAAGTTTCCCAGCTGGAATGAATCACGTGAATTGAAGACATTGGTGATTCTTGCCAGCCAATCGGAACTTCTTTAATTTTAAAATTTTCTTTTGAAGCTAGGACTAAACATTCAATATCAAATCCGAAGCGATTAATTTTTGATTTGGGAAAAATTTCTTCTACTGCTTGCCGGCTAAAGAGTTTAAAACCGCATTGTGTGTCGTGAAAATCAAGTCCAAAAAAACGGCGAAATAGCACATTGCCAAGTTTGCTGATTATGATTCGATTAAATCGTCGGACTCGGTACCGACCGCCGTGGATAAAACGTGATCCGATCACGATCCCAAACTTTTTTCGATATGGCCACAAAAGTTCTATTTCGGAAATTGGCATCGAATTGTCAGCATCCATCATCAGAATATATTTTCCTAGTGCTTTTTTTGCTCCCTGCTTGACCGCCGATCCTTTGCCACGGTTTATTTTGCAGCTGACCAGCAAAAGAGGCGCCTGGCGGCGCGGGCGGTTTTTAATTAATTTTCTGATAATATTTTTAGTTTGATCGGTTGAGCCATCATCGGATACAATAATTTCTGCTTTGATTTTTCGATTTGTCAAATATTCGTCAATTGAAAGAAGCGTGCTGGGAAGAGCCAGGGCGGCGTTATAAGCCGGGATGATGATGCTCAGCTCAATCATGTTTATTATTAATTATCCACTGCAGGGTTGAGATATCCGCTGAGCCGCTAGGTTCGTTTGGGTGGCAAATTAACTCGCAATCGTCGGGCAAATTGTTAAATATTTTACCTCTTGCGACGTCATCTGTTCCTGCCCAATCGAGATCGACCATCCAAGTTGAAAGCGATCTTTTGTGATATTTTTTTAATTTCCCGATCGACTGAATTACAAAAGCCTTTATTCTGTGGGCTCGAGGCAAACCTCCCCAACAAATTTTTTTTGGACAGCGGACGTATTTGATGTTAAATTCCTCGATAACCGGCTTAATAATTTTGGCAAATCTTGGCCAGAGATGAATGTGGTGATGACTATTGAAAAATGTTATTTTTTTGTCTGCCGCCAGAAACGCTTTTAGTTGAGCTTCGAGTTCTGCCTCTATGTCCCGGGAGTTTATTTTTCCCTTCAGATCGGCTTTTATCAATTTTGTCCAGCCCAAAAAATTACCGCTATCATCGATCAGCGTTGAGACTAATCCGGGTCTTAAAAGCGGTTTGCCTTCGGTTATATTAAAATGCAAGCCATATTTGCAACGTGCTTTTGTTGTTTTGATAAAATCTGCCGCCCCCTTTGTTCCGGGCGCTGCGACCATGACCGAAGCTCCCCAAATTACCTTGCGCTTAATCGCTTCGATGATAGTCAAATTGGCTTTATTATTAATTCCAAAATCATCAACGATAATTTTCATTTACTCTCCTTGGAATAGACAAAAACGAACGGCGCCTCGCCGACCTTGACCGAATATTCCAGTTTGTAGCCGGAGGTGTTGATATGCTCTTTTTTGTCCTTGTCCTGCATTGCATTTGTATTGAAAACCAGATAATCAGCCTCGTCGTTGTCTTGACGGCTAAGGCGCGGGCGATCCAAATACGGAGCATCATCGGGAATTATTTCATAGTGGACGGTCGCTCCATCTTTTGCCGTTTTATTGATATAGTCCGTTGCCTCTTTAATTCCTTCGCCATAAAAACCGAGCTTAAACAAATTATGCCTAGCGACATTTCGCGGGCCACCTATAAATTCATTATAATACGACAGGTAATATGGTTGAATGCGACAGACAATAATTGCAAGATAAACGACAAGAGCCCCCGCCGCAATTTTCGCGGCAACTTTTGCCCTGGGAAATCGTTCAACAATGATCCAAAATCCAATGCTCGAAAGCAAGCTCACCGCCGGCATTACGCTTAAAATATATCGCAGGTGATCCTGGCGAAGGTGATAAAAAGAAATTCCAAACGGCATAATCAGCCAGAATAAAATGACAAAATCGGCAATCTTGCGGCGCTTTAAAATTACAAATAAGGCGACGAGCGTGAGAATTATTATAAGCCCCGGAGTGCCAAACAAGAAATGAACGACAAAATACGACAGCGGCCCTTCGCGAACTTGACCTAAAAATAATTCGTAAATTTTTCCACCCCAATGACCTACGGTCTGATTGATTTGCATCCAGGGGTTTGGCCAAAGCCACGGCCAGATTAGATACAGGATTGCAACTGAAATCAGAGGAAACAATTTTAAAGGCAGGGGTAATTTAAGCGGGTTTAAAGTTTTATTTTTTCGCCACCTATAAATGGCGGCAACCGGATAAATAATTAAAAATAAAAACAGGGCATTAAATTTTGTTGCGATAGCCAAACTGGCAAAGATTACCGACCACCAAAGCGGTTTGCTGGCATTATTTTTAAAATATTCAAAAAAGAAGTACATGCTTAGTGTGAAGAAAAAAACCATCGTTACATCGAGATCGACGATTTTGTTGTAACTGATTACGGCTGGCAAGAGGCAATAAATCAATCCGGCCATAACACCGATTTTAAATGAATAATTTCTCTTGCCGATAAGATAAACGAGCACAACGGTTATCGAGCCTAATATGGCAGAGATAAATCTGAGCGAGGAGTAGGCGTTGGCGTCGCTGACGTGTTGCCACCTGTTATACAAAACCGCTGGAGTATAAATATATTTGCCAAGAGGCGGGTGTTCTTTGTTGGTTTTCCAACTCTGAGTGCGAAAATCTCCTTGGCTGGCCGCCCGGGTATAGTCTCGCACAGCGTCGTAGTAGAAGTATTCATCCCAGACATTGCCCGCAGCGTTTAGTCCCCAAAGCCGAATACTGAAGGCGAGGGCAAAAAACAAAACTATCCACCATCGGTCGATTAAGATCTTTCTCATTTGCCTGAAAGTATACTGAAAATCACAAAAGCTAGCAACAAAATTATTTTCGTTTACAATTAATCCATGGATAAAGTTGTTTTCGGCACCTTTGACTCATATAATAAAGACCAGAGGTAGAGCAAAAATAATTTAAAGTTTTTATGGGTGAATTATCTCGACCGGGCTCAGAGGAAGTAATCACAGACGAGCAACCGGAAGTGGAGGAAGCTTCCAGTGTTGCCGTGCCTAGCATTAGCTGGCAAGAAAGAGAGCGGAATTTTGAGCAAGATGTTGATGCAATTTATGATAGATTCGCCAGCGGAGATGTGCACGATTATGTAATTCACTGGGCAATCGCAAATCATTTTGGTGCCAAAAACCCACATGATATTCATTTTGATCTTGTGCCATATATTAGGGCAACTCTTAATCGGGCGGTTCAGGATCCTGCCCTTGCTTCGAGGGCGGTATTTAATGCGGGACTTCTCGCGACGACGCCTGAAAATACCAGGATGAGCACCCTCGGACTTTCGGTACTGAAGCAAAGCGGAGAGGCGATTGTCTCGCGAATTAACCAACTTGGGAATGAAGCCAAGGATCTTCCCAGCGAACCAATCGAAGAGAGCGAAGACTTATTTGATCCATCGGGAGCCTCTGGTCCAAGATACAAGGCAATTCAAGAGGTCGGAAAGCTGGCGAATGGGCTTAGTGTTCTAGTGGAGCTTGGCTCGCATGAGCAGGTAGAATCTGCCAGGGCGCTGATTAGCGAAGCTTCGGACGGGTTAATTACCGTACTTAAACTGCAAACACAAAACCCGGATTTTTATGAATTTGCACACCCGAGAATAGTGGATTTAATCTTGCTTTACGGGACGGACGAACAGCGCGCGGCAGTTACCAGCGTTCTGGCGCAGACAGTTCACCAGCCACCGAAACAGGTTTTTAATTGGTTAGATCAAGGTGATGGAAAATTTGAGGACTGGAAACTTGGCACTTTTGTATATCAGATTCTAGAAAAATATTGTATGGAGAAATTCGGCCTATCGGAGCAAGAATATACAATTATATGCAATGCCTGGCATACAACTAGACCGAAGAAAGCGGATGAGGATGGACCAGAGATTAAGAGATCCGAGATATACTGGCGTAATATTATTGCAATGCGGCAATTGGAAGAAGAAAGGCCAGGCTCCGTTAAGGAGCTCTTTGACAAGTTTAATATTGTGACATTTGGACGTTACTCCAAGGATTGCCTTTTGAATCAACTTGACATGGAAACTGGGGAAGAGGGTGGATACTACGGGCTTGTTCTATATCCGGCTTCGGACTGGAACGGCGTTTTTTATAACACAAAAGAGGTGTTTGATAAAACGAATCAGTATTTCGTTGAACAAACCGGAGCGCCTGTCCTAAGAGTTTTTGAGTGTCAGAATCATAAGCAAGCCGTGGAAGCGCTAAATACTGCCAGAAAGAAATATGGGCCAATCGGTTTTTCCGTAATCGGAGGTCATGGTACCAGAAATTCAGTTCAATTCGGCGAAAAAAATAACACAACAGGAAGGTTCGAAATTACACTTGAAGATTTAGAAAAGTACTCGGCAATTGCATCTCACTTCCCGGCAGAAGGGGGATCACCTTTATTTTCTCCTGGTGCGACTATAATTTTGAAATCATGTTCAACGGGCCAGGAGGGTGGAATTGCCCAAAAACTCTCCGAGATTTTTGGTATCAAAGTGATTGGACCCGATATTCCTACCGCCTTGATTGAAATAAGAATTACAAAAACGCCAGAAGGGTATATTTTTGAAGCATTTTACGCAGACGAGGGTTCAGAGCGAGCATATTCGAGTGGGGAAAAGGCTGATGGGGGACTGATGTTTGATGTCGATAAATTCCCAATAGAATATAAAAAGGAAGAAAGGGTTCAGGAGTTTGCCGACGCGTTCAATGGCGTTCTGGGTGATATTTTCCATAATGCCAGGGTTACGGATGTTGGGAGAGGATTCTTTGTAGTCGAGGGCCAGTGCGAGTCTGGCGATGTAAAAGTAGTATTTACCGGCGGAAGTGGTGATTTAGTTGAGGCGTTGAGAACGCCGAGATTTATCTCGATCACATTGGATGGTCGGGAATTAGCGAATGAACCACCCAAAGTCTATCAACCGATAGCAAGTCAGCTTAAATGGATTAGAAAAATACTTGAGCACCCAGAAAATCCGGAATTAAGCGATGACGAATATCTCGAAATTTACGAACGTTGATTAAAAAAACAGTTGGTGACCTCACGGGGAGTCGAACCCCGGTGTCCAGGATGAAAACCTGGTATCCTAACCACTAGATGATGAGGCCTTCAACTATTTTTTACAATCTTCGACGACTTAAAAATCTCTGGTTTAAACGGCTCGAGCGTTATTATTTTATACTTTTTAACCTTATTTTTCAAGGGTTCAGGTATTTTCTGGTCATAGCCAAGAGCAATGATGTCCGGTTTAATTTTTTGCAATATATTAAATTCATTTCCTGACTCGCCCAAAATAACCTCATCGGCGATATTTAATTCTTTTACCTTTGTTACTCTTTCCGCGTCTTCTTCTCTTGGATCTCGGTTTTTTTCAAGTTTAATTTTGTCCTTGTGCGAAACAACAACAACTAAATAACCAAGTTTTTTTGCTTGTTGCAAGAAATTTTCGTGACCCTTGTGGAGCGGATCAAATGTTCCGAAGGCTAATATTTTCATTTATATAATCTTAACACCAACGAGGTTGAGTTCATATTGTTCTTGACACGATTTTTTTGTGGTAAAATATATCTATGGAAGAAGATAATGCAAAAAGTGAGTCTTGGCGCGATATAGTTTCGGTGATTTTTATTGCCTACTTGACGCCGATTGCGGCGATACCTGTTTGGCTGATCTCCAGATGGTCAAATATAACCAAGTGGATCGTAACTGCCATCAGCATTATTGCTCTTGTTTTGCTTTATTATACTTCCTATAGCGGCTACAAATTTGCAAAATTTCATACTAATTATTCATCGGTTTTGGAAGTTCAGCAGGCAATCGATATTTATGGCATCCAAAATGGCAAATACCCGGGTAATTTGGACGATCTCAAACCTAAATTTATCGTTGAAATTCCCCAAAACAATAGTCTGGAATACAAACAAACAGAAGATGGCAAAAATTACGAACTCAAAGCTGTCGTAGATGGCAAAAATGTAGTTTTGGGACCGATTCTCAAGGCGCAATAAGCAGTAGCGCAATTTTCTATTAGATATTTATTCATTTTCCTCTCTTCTTATGGTATATTGAGGCTTAATTTATGGCCAAATTTGAATTGTCAACAAAATTAACCCCTTCGGGCAGCCAGCCGCAAGCAATTCTTGAGCTTTCCGAAAATATCAATGCGTCGAAACAATTTCAGACTCTTCTTGGTGTGACCGGAAGCGGTAAGACATTTACCATAGCAAATGTCATCAGCAAAACTCAAAAACCGACAATTGTCATAGCTCACAACAAAACCTTAGCTGCCCAATTAACTCAAGAATTCAGAGAATTTTTTCCGCAAAATGCAGTCGAGTATTTTGTCAGTTACTATGATTATTATCAGCCGGAGGCCTATCTGCCAAATTCCGATACTTATATCGAGAAAGAGGCGACAATCAATGACGAAATTGACCGCCTGAGAAACGCCGCGACTCAAGCGATTTTATCCAGACGGGATGTGATTGTTGTCGCCAGCGTTTCTTGTATTTACGGCCTCGGCTCTCCCGAGCTTTATAAAAAAAGTACGATCGAACTTAAGGTTGGCCAGCAGATGTCGAGTTATGAATTGATGAAAAGGCTCCTCGAGTTAAATTTCAATCGAGACGAAACGGAACTTAAAAGAGGAACATTTCGCTCGAGGGGCAAGTATTTTGAGATCATGCCGGCCGACCGCGAAATTATCTACCGCATAGACCTAGAAAATGGAAAAATAAACAATATTGAAATTTTGCACAAGATCAACCGCTCGCAGATCGACTCGCTCAATAATTTACAAATTTTTCCCGTCGGCCACTATGTAATTCCCCAAGGGACAAGAGAGCAAGCGATAAAAAACATTGAGCGTGATCTTGAAAAACAGCTCGAATATTTTAACCGGGCTGGCAAAATTATTGAGGCCGAAAGACTATCTAGGAGAACGCGATACGATATTGAGATGCTTCGGGAAATCGGATATTGCAACGGGGTTGAAAATTATTCGAGATATTTCGACGGCCGCCAGAGCGGTTCAGCGCCCTATACGCTTCTTGATTATTTTAACGAAAATTATGGCAAAGATTATTTGATGGTGATCGACGAAAGCCACGTTACTGTTCCGCAAATTCGCGCGATGTACGAGGGGGACCGAAGCAGAAAAGATTCATTGATTGAATACGGATTTAGGTTGCCGGCGGCCAGAGATAACCGCCCCTTGAAATTTGATGAATTTGAAAAAATAATGCCGCAGACTATTTTCGTCTCCGCTACGCCGGCAACCTATGAGAAAGCCCGTTCGACTTCGCTCAGGGCTGGCTCTGCTGAGCCAGAAATAAATATCGTCGAGCAGGTAGTTAGGCCGACAGGACTCATCGATCCTCAAGTAGAAATTCGACCGATCGCAAATCAAATTGAGGATTTATCAAAAGAAATTAATTTAAGAGCCGAAAAGCACGAGAGAACCTTGGTTACGACCCTGACTAAGAAAATGGCCGAGGATTTAACCTCATATTTAAAAGAGAAAAACATTCAAGTCAGGTATTTACATAGCGACGTGGAGACTTTGGAGAGGATTGAAATTTTATCAGCTTTAAGACAAGGCGATTTTGACGTTTTGATCGGGGTCAATCTCTTGCGCGAGGGCTTGGATTTGCCGGAAGTTTCTCTGGTTGCAATATTGGATGCCGACAAGGAAGGATTTTTGAGATCGGAGACTTCGCTTATTCAAACTATCGGGCGAGCGGCAAGAAATGTGAACGGCAAAGTCATCCTCTACGCGGATCACAAGACCGGATCGATGGAGCGGGCACTCGAGGAAACCAAACGTCGAAGCAAAATTCAGCTACAATACAACAAGGATCATAATATTACCCCGAAGACCATTTCGAAAGAAATCAAGTCAATTATTAATAAAATAAATATGGTTGATCTTGATCCGATCGAAAAAGATCTGTCGAAAAGCGATATCAAAAGCTTAATCAAAGAAAAAGAAAAAAATATGAAAGAAGCGGCCAACGAGATGAGATTCGAAGAAGCGGCAATTCTGCGCGATCAAATAGTTGAGCTCAAGAGAGCGGCCGGATTTTTTAACAAGGTGAGATGAAAAAAGAAAAAGTCGATAAAGCGCTGTTTACCCTGAGGATTAAAAAAAGGCATATTTTAATTTTGATATTTTTGATTGTCGGCGGTCTTTTGGTTTATTCGGATTATTTCAGGGAATATATGACCCTGCCGCAGTCAGCCGCAGTTCTTTTGAAAGACAACGATATCAATTTGCAAAGCAAGAAAATTTTAATTTTTGCCCCTCATTGTGACGACGAGGCGCTCGGACAGGGCGGATTGATCAAGCGCGCCAAGGATCAAAATAGCGAAGTAAAAGTAATTATGGTCACTGACTGCAACAAGCATAAAAACGGCAGCTTGAGGCAGCAAGAAACTTTGAGCGCCTTGTCAACGCTCGGAGTAAATAGCTCCGTACAATTTTGGAATTTTAGTGAAGGCCGGGCAAAGTCTCAGGCAGACACAGACAAACTCAGAGAAAAAATGAAGGATTTGCTAAGCTCGTATGAGCCAGATTATATTTTTGCGCCTCACCCCGACGATACTCACGAGGATCATCACTGGGTTGGGAAAACTTATCGCGAAATCGACCCGTCACTCAGGCCAAAAGATAAAACTCTTTATTATTTGATTCATTATAATTTTTTGAAATATCCATCGCCCTCAGGCCTTAATCCCGACAGTTTCCTAACTCCGCCAATCAAGCTGATTAAACCGCATCAATTATGGTACAAAATACCATTAAGTGCTGGGGAAGAGGATGCCAAAGAAGAAGCGATTTTGAAATACAAATCTCAATTAAAAGCTACTAATCCCGTCTTGAACAGAGTACTTTTGGATTTCATAAGAAAAAATGAATTATTTATGATAGATAACAGCGATGCTTGAACATTTTGTAAAAGAGATCACCCAGTGGGTAAGCCACTATGGTTATTGGGGAATTTTTGTTTTGATGCTCTTTGAAAATGTTGGCGCCCCGCTTCCGACAGAAATTGGGTTTATCGTCGGTCAGGCAATGGTCTCAACCGGTAAAAGCTCCTATGGCGATATATTTATCGTAATTTTAGCCGGCAAAACGATAGGCAGTATAATTTCCTATTTTCTTGGAAGATTCTTTGCCGATAAAATTAAGTTCTTAAAGGAGTCAAGCGGTCTCAAGCGGTCGCAAAAAACTTTTCATGGATGGATGAAAAAATATGGTTCATTTGCGGTCTTTATTTCAAGATTGATTGGATATGTTAGACCGTGGTCAAGCTACTTGGCCGGCATCGGTGAAATCAAACTTGTTCCGTTTTTGCTTTATAACATTGCCGGCTCAGCGCTGATTATTGTTTTGACTTTGATAGTTTTGGGCGGCGCGGTAGAAATATGGCGGGCATATCCGCTCTTGCGTCCCTTGGCGGTTATCTTGTTTTGCATATTCTTTTTCGGTTTTTGGATCGGGCTGTGGATATATAACAAGCTCAAAGCTCAAAACGTAAAACGCAAAACTATAACCCAGAACCAAAGAACTAAATGATTCGGGGTGTTTGCTTTTTGCTTGCCCCGTACCGGACGCTACTGCAATAACAGAATGTAATTCGTTTTGCAGTAAGGACTGGTGCGGGGTTCGGTGTTTGTTTGGGTATCACAATTGTGCTAAAATAACTCTCGTGAACAACCAAAACCATATTTTCGTCAAAGGTGCGCGCGAGCACCCCGCACAGAATCTTCCTCAAAAAGGGACTACGTCCTCTACTTTGAGGAGCGATTTATGCGGGGCAAGTAATCTTCAAGATGTGATCTTTGTGAAGGGTGCAAGAGAACACAACTTGAAAGACATAGACGTAGTAATTCCGCGCAATAAATTCGTAGTTATCACCGGCTTGTCGGGAAGCGGCAAGTCTTCTTTGGCGTTTGACACAATTTTTGCCGAAGGCCAGCGGCGCTATATCGAATCGCTTTCAAGCTATGCCCGCCAGTTCTTGGGTCAATTGGAAAAACCGGATGTTGATTATATCGAAGGATTATCTCCGGCTGTTTCAATCGACCAAAAGGCAGTTTCCAAAAACCCAAGATCGACAGTCGGAACCGTTACTGAGATTTATGATTATTTGAGAGTTTTATTTGCCCGTATCGGAAGAGCTTATTGTCCCGTTGACGGCAAATTAATCGAACAATATTCAATCGATGAAATCGCAGATTTTATTTTTGATAATTTTGCAGATAAAGTTATTGAACTTTTCTCGCCGGTTGTTCGCGGAAGAAAAGGCGATCACTCATCGCTTATGAGTGAATTTTTTCAAAAAGGTTACGAGGTAGCGAGGGTGGATGGAAAAATAATTAATTTACGGACAAAAAATAAACTTGAACGCTACAAAAATCACAGCATCGAAATTTTGATTGATAAATTTGAAATAACCAGCAAACTCAAAAACGATAAAGCGCTCAAATTAAGGCTTAACGAGGCGATAGAGACTGCAACCAAAGAGGCCGAGGGGCGAGTGGTTGTAAAATCGGAAAAAGATGAGTTGACGTTTTCCACCAAATTTTCCTGCCCCAATGGCCATATTTTTGACGAACTTGAGCCGAGATTATTTTCGTTTAATAGCCCTTACGGCGCTTGCGAAGTTTGTTTGGGGATCGGCTATATGCAGGAAGTTGACGAATCGTTAATTTTGCCGGATAAAAATAAAACGATCGAGGAGGGCGGCTTTTTGCCCTGGAGCTATTCGCAGTTTAATTATTATGGCTCGATCATCAGAGCAGCGGCTCGCGAGGTGGGCGCCAAAACAAATGTAGCGATCAAAAATTTATCCGATGATCAGATCGATTATATTTTAAACGGCGCAGGCCGCGGTGAACCATTGCAAATTACTTACTACACGCAAGGCCGGGCCAGAAATTTCCAAATTTATTTTTCCGGTATCAAAGATCTTCTTGAGCGCCGGTTTGAAAAGACCGATTCTCTGGCGGTCAAAGAAGAAATCACGAAATATATGTCCAAGCTGTCATGTGAAAAGTGTTCCGGCAAACGTCTCAAGGAATCTGCCTTATCGGTTAAAATTAATTCAAAAAATATCGACGATGTTACTTCGCTTTCGATCGACGAAGAGCTAAAATTTTTTAAAGAATTAAAACTCACCGAAAATGAACAGGCGATTGCCCAAAGGCTAATTAAGGAAGTTACCAGCCGCTTGGAATTTTTATCGAACGTCGGACTTAATTATTTGACTTTAAATCGCTATGCAAATTCGCTCTCCGGCGGTGAGACGCAAAGAATTAGACTGGCTTCGCAAATCGGATCGGGATTGGTCGGCGTGCTTTATGTTTTGGACGAGCCGTCGATCGGTCTTCATCAGCGTGACAATAATCGGCTGCTTGAGACTTTGAAGCATCTTCGGGATTTGGGAAATTCAGTTTTAGTTATTGAGCATGACGAAGAAACTATTAGATCCGCCGATTATATTATCGATGTTGGACCGGGTGCGGGAGCAGAGGGTGGGGAAATTGTCGCTCAAGGAGATTTAAACAAAATTATTGAATCTAAAAAATCACTGACAGGGGCATATTTAAGAGGGGAGAGAAAAATCGAAATCCCCACTTCAAGGAGAAAACTTTCCGGTGAATACATTTCGATAATTGGAGCTCGAGAAAATAATCTAAAAAATTTGTCAGTTAAGATTCCGATAGGATTGTTTACTTGCGTGACTGGGGTTTCGGGAAGTGGCAAATCGACATTTGTTAACGATATTTTGTACAAGGGCTTAGCGAGGGAAATTGGAAAGTCCTGGCAAAAGCCCGGTGCATACAGCGAGATTATAGGCGGAGATAAAATCGACAAAATAATTGACATTGACCAATCCCCTATCGGACGAACGCCAAGATCAAATCCGGCAACTTACACTAAATCATTCGATATAGTTCGCGAACTTTTTTCCGCTACTCAAGAGGCGAGAATCAGAGGCTACAAGCCGGGAAGATTTTCATTTAATGTTACAGGCGGCCGATGCGAAAAGTGTTTTGGCGATGGAGCGCTGAAAATCGAAATGCACTTTTTGCCCGATGTCTATATACCTTGTGATGTTTGCTCCGGCAAGCGCTACAACCGGGAAACCCTCGAGGTAAAATACAAAGGTAAAAATATTTCTGAAGTTTTGGATATGTCAGTTGAGCAAGCTTGTGAATTTTTCAAAAGCATTCCGAATCTTTCTGATAAATTGAAAGTTTTAAAAGATGTCGGTCTTGGCTATATTAAACTCGGTCAGTCGGCAACGACACTCTCTGGTGGTGAAGCTCAGAGAATAAAATTGTCGAGCGAACTTTCAAAGCGGTCAACCGGCAAGACAATGTATATTTTGGATGAGCCAACCACCGGTCTTCATTTTGAAGATGTTTCAAAACTTCTGGAAGTTTTGAATCGGCTGGTAGATGCCGGCAATACGGTAGTTGTGATCGAGCACAATCTGGATGTTATCAAAACCGCTGATTACATAATTGATTTGGGACCCGATGGCGGGGATCAGGGAGGGAGGGTTGTGACTGCCGGGACTCCGGAAATTGTTTCTGGAATTAAGAATTCTTATACCGGGCAGTTTTTGAGGAAGGTGTTAAACAGATAGTGCGAGTCTTCATTTTTCTCAGCCACGTCTAAAGGATTCGCTCGCCATTAATCTCCTCAGTCACAGCTAAAGTGCCTTCGGAGTTTAATGGCTCGCGTAAATGTAATAAGCGAGCTTATCAAAAAAAATGAAAAATCTTAAAGCTTCTATAAATAGTTTTCCTGAGTCGCCTGGTGTTTATCTTATGCGAAATGCTAAGGGCGAGATTATTTATGTTGGGAAGGCGACTTCGCTCAAGCACCGGGTGAACTCTTATTTACAAAAAAATTTGCCGAGCAAAACCCAAAAGCAGATGAGCGAAGTTTTTGAAATTGATTTTCAGGAGACAGACTCTACGGTTGAAGCAATTTTTCTGGAAAGCCGGCTGATCAAAAAATTTTCTCCTATTTACAATATTAAAGAAAAAGATGATAAGTCGAGAATTTATGTTCACATAACGAGAGATGATTTTCCGAGACTTTATATTTTGCGCGAGACCGACCTCGTTCAAATTAAAGAAAAACGACCGATTTTGTATGGGCCGTTTTTATCGACCTCGTCTTTAAACATGGCGATAGAATTAATTAGAAAAATAATTCCCTTTCGCTCATGCAAAAAATTGCCAAAGAAAAAATGTTTATATGGCTATATCGGACTTTGCCCCGCGCCATGCGAAAAACTGATTTCGAAAGAAGAATATCGCAAAAACATCAGATTGGTCCGGGATTTTTTTGAAGGCAAAAAGGGACGGGTGATTAGTTCGCTAAATCGCGAAATCAAAAATCTCTCCAAAGAAAAAAAATTTGAAGAGGCGGCAGGCGTCAGAGATCGGCTGCTATCGCTTGAACATTTGCGCCGGGCTTTTGCCATCAGGCACGATGTATCAACTATTTTTAATCGCATTGAGGGCTATGATATTTCAAATATTTCAGGGGAATTCGCCAGCGGTTCGATGGTGGTATTTATAGATGGAATGGCTGAGAAAAGTGAATACCGGAAATTCAAGATTAAGTGGGTGAAAGGAGCGAACGATACCGCAATGATGAAGGAAGTTTTGTACAGGAGATTTAGAAATGATTGGGATTTGCCGGATTTAATTTTGATTGATGGTGGTAGGGGACAGGTAAATATTGCCATGCAGACTGTAAAGGAAAAAAATTTAAATATTCCAATAGTTGGCTTGGCAAAAGGGCCGGATAGAAAAAAAGACGAAATCATTACCTCGCAAACTTTGCCGCGCGGCGAGATCGCGCTGTTTAAGCAGGTGCGCGACGAAGCCCATCGCTTTGCCAGAGGCTACTACAAAAAATTGCACAGAAAAACCCTAATCCCTAATCCCTAATCCCCACATACTACATACTACATACTACACACTATGTATCGCTTACTGACATAGTTGCTCAATTTCGCCTCCAATCATATCTTGAGATATGGATTGAGGGTTCAACTCTATTGCCTTGTCGGCAGGTTCTTTTGAGATATATTTTTTCTCTGGCTGAGCCAGATCCGGCTCGACTGACATCTCTTGGATATCAATAATCTTGCAGCCGTTAATAAAAATAATTTGAAGGGGGATGAGAGTATTTTTCATCCAAAAATCCAAATAATCCGCCTTTTCAAAGTAGAAAATCATTCCTTCGCTGCTGGCAAGCGTGTTGCGATTCATCAGTCCTTTCTCTTTTTGCTCTTGATTTTCAGCTTTCTCTAAGAGATAGTCTTTTTGTCCGATTTTTAACTTCAATTCAGCTTGGTTTTCTGGTAAATTAGAACAGCCTGGCAAAAAAATCGCAGATAAAAGGGCGATAAATAACAAGTACTTTTTCATCAATTTAACTAAACCATAAAAATGCAATTAGAAAAAATATTCAAAAAGTATTTTACTCACGAGCCGGAAAAGTTTTATTGGTCGCCGGGCAGAGTAAATATAATCGGCGAGCACAGCGATTATCATGACGGTTATGTTATGCCGGCAGCGATTGACCTCGGTATTACTTGGGCCGTTTCAAAAGATCATAATTTGGTTAGCGGTTATACCGAGAAATTTGACGAAATCGGCCAATTTGATGTCAGAAAAGGCGAAAGGACCCATTATGAATGGATGCTGTACCTGCAAGGCGTTGTCGAAGTTTTGAAAAAGAGGGGACATAAAATTGGCGGCGTAAACTGTGCAATTCACTCGACAATTCCAATCGGAAGCGGCCTTTCATCCTCATCGTCGCTGGCAACCGGTTTTGCCTATTTGATTAACGATTTATATGATTTGGGGCTTGACAGGGTTGAACTTGCCAAAGTCGGATGTGAGGCGGAGTGGTGGTATGGCACGACTGGCGGGATCATGGATCAGTTTTGCATTGCCAATGGCCAAGAAGGAAAAGCTGTTCTTTTGGACTGCAGGGCCTTAAAACATGAATACATTAAAATCCCTGAGGATATCGAAATTGTAGTTTTTGAAACGACCATCAGGCACAAGCAAATCGACTCGCCGTTTGATTTGAGAAAACGTCAAGCCAAGGAAGTTCTGGAAGTGGCCTCGGGGCATTTTAAGGGCAAAAAACTTAAAGCGCTTAGGGATTTAACGATAGAGATGCTGGATGAAATCAAACCAAAGTTACTTGAAAAGTTTGGCGAAAAAGAAGGCGATCTTATATACCGTAGGGCCAAGCATCCGATTACAGAAAATACCCGAGTGATAAATATGAAAGAAGCCTTAAACAGCGACGATTACAAATCGATCGGCAAGATTCTATACGCGTGCCATGAAAGCTTGAAAAATGATTACGAAGTATCTTGCAAAGAGCTTGACGTGGCCGTCGAACTTGGCAAGAAGATTGAAGGAATAATCGGCTCGCGAATGATCGGCGGAGGTTTCGGTGGCTGTACAATCAACCTTGTTAAAAAAGGGACTGCCAACCATTTTGCCGGGGAGATGGAAGAGAAATTCAGACAAAAACTTGGTATCAAAGGCAACGCATATATATGCAATGCCTCGGATGGAGCGAAGGAAATAAAGAAGAATACAGAATAGAGAATACTGAATATAGATGAATTACAAAATTTCCAAAACAAACGATTTTGAATTAAAAGAGTGGCCAGATTTGGCATGGGAAAAGACAGATTATTTAGAGCTCAAGGATGTGACTTCTGGAGATGATATAGAGAAAAAAGCCCGGATAAAGCTTCTCTGGAGTGAGAAATATCTATATGTGTTGTTTGACGTTGAAGATGATCATATCTGGGGAACGTATCAGAAAAATGATGATCCGATTTACGAAGAAGAAGTTGTGGAGGTTTTTATAGCCCTAGGCGAGCAAATTCCGCAGAATTATTTAGAGCTTCAATTTTCCCCGAATGGCATAAAATATGATGCCAAGGTCAAAAACCCAACGGGATCGCGTCATGACAGCGGATTTGATGTCGATGTCAGCTGGAACTCAAATCTCATCTTCAAACAAAAAATTGATGCCAAGGAAAATTATGGCGCTTATAAGGCCGGTCGCTGGTTGACCCAAATTAAGATTCCGTCAATTGAGATCGGCGCCGGGGAGTTTAAAGCGGGGGACAGGCTAAGGGGAAATTTATTTAGAATCGATGGCTATCCGAAACAAAACTCTTTTCAGGCTCTTGTTTCCAATATGGAGCAAACCCCTAATTTTCACACACCAAAAGATTTTGCAATTTTTGAGTTAGAAGACGTAGTTTGAATTACCTTGCGATAAGTTATAAAATTTAACTGATAACTCTCGTAAATCAAAGGGGGCGTTTGAAGAGAAATTTTTTCAAGAAAAATAGAGTTCTCCTTGTAACCGCTTTTGTGATTCTGGTTGTTTTGGTTGAAGCTTTTGTAATGATTCGAAGGTTTGTGGTTAATGCGGATGAACAAGCAAAGGGCTTTCCGCCTAGTTGCTCGCAAAATTGCCCAAATATCAATGTTACTTGTGGCGCTAGTGGCGCGGTAGAAGCGGGAAGTTGCTCTATTGCAGTGGATGCCGTAACATGCGCTCGTCAAGGCTTGCAAACCGGAACATATTCTTATGATAAGTTCACTAGTCTTAATCAATGCCAACGATTTTCAGGAGGAGACACTTTAAATGATATGCAGAGTTGTTGTGCCTTGCGAGGAAGCCTTTACAAAGCCTGCACTCCCCCCTCGGATAATTCACCTCAACCAAAATGTGATGATGTAAATGTCGGGAATGCCGAGCAACAATGCATCAAGGACTCAATGGATTATTATTGTAATTCCAATAATCCCAAAGTAGATATCAATGAATGTAAGGCGAGCTGTCAGGATCTTGTAATGCTTCGCGCCCCTGAAAAAATTTTTGGTGCCTGCATGTGCAATCTGGGTGTCGACCAGGTGAATACCGGCACGGATAGCAAATCTTGTTGTGCGTGTGCTAAAGAATGTAAGAGTATGAATAGGATAGCGGATGATATTTATCCAGCTTATTGTTCAGTTGGTTATTATCAAATTGAACCCCAAATGAAACTAGATCTCGACAAAGTATGTGATTCGATTGCTACCAGCAAATGCGATAGCTATAACGAGACTTCAAAAGTACGTCAAAACGGTAAATTGGTGAGTGGAGAATGCAGTGGTGGGACGGGATTTACTGTCGGCCAGTGCCGTTCAGAAAGCCTTGCCATGCCCGATTTGGCCTCTGCTCCTGAGCTTTCAACGCTTAAAGAATCAGGTCCTGATATGATTTGCAAAAATTTCTATGGAGCCGAATATACTTCTAAAATAACTAAAATAACGACTCGCCTATGTATATCAGAGGAGCTGGCCAGGTGGAAGGGGCTTATTACGTCTGGTCAGCACTGTACAACGGATTTTGAGAGAGCTGGTTGTAATGAAGGCCTTTGTAGCGACAGGGGCGGCGGAGTGGACTTTCAATGTGTCAAAAAAAGCTGCGATCTCAGCCTGCCAACAACTATGCTGAACCCAAGCGCAACTTCTGGTAGTGGTGGTGTGGGGTTGATCAAGGCTCAAAAGGCGTATGCAGCAGAATCTCTCAGTGGAGTGAAAATTAAAGTACAAAAGCAACAAGGGCCGTATGCGATCGCAGGTGAAAACATCATTGAAGAAATCGGGGAAACATCCGGCAAAGGTCAATTGTATTTTTCCCTATTGGAGGGTGCCTGGAATATTTATGCCGAAAAAGCTGGCTATCAAACAACTAAACAAACAGTCATAGTTTCTTCCGGCATGAACCCGACAATAAATATTGTCATGCCGCCAATCGGAGCTTCGCAAAGTATTACTCCCGTGGCTTCTGCGACCAAAACGCCGACTGCGATACCGACCAAAACAGCAACCATAACGTCAACCAAAACATCAACGCCAATATCATCTCCGACAAAAACACCAACGGCTACACCAACTCCGGTTGCTGTTGTGAGTCCCAACATCAATCAATTTCAATTTACCAAGGGGTTCAATGTGATTGGCACAAACGGATCGATCTTAACTCAGCTGTTGGGACAAAACAATATGACAACTTTTGGCTTCAACCCTCTTATAAATAATTGGGATAGATACAACCCGGGAGTTCCTGTAACTATGAACCAAAACCAGGCATATTATGCTTATTCTAATTCTGCGAAGAGTTTAACTCTACCAAGCGTAAACCCGACTGATGTTAAAATTCTCAAACCCGGCTGGAATTTCCTCTGGAATGAATCAGCCACAACAAAGCCAAATCTAAAATTTACTCTTTATAATAAACAGGGAACCTGTCTAGCTAAAGATGTCTCAATCAACACACTGGAAGATAATGGAGTTTCTTACCGTTATGTCTTTGTGGTAACCAATCCGAGTTCACAAGATGCCTGCCAAGTATTCTCTCTCTTGACCGGCACAGATCAACCGGCAACAAATTGTACAAGTCAGAATCCGGTATTAGCCCAAATAAGCCAACTGCCGAGCAAAAAGGGTTACTGGATTTATGTTTTTGAAAACAAACTTCAGAATATCGGCATTTTCAACGGCTCTCCTTGCCAATAAATAAAAATATCAGTAGACTCAAGAAGATAAAAATTTACCCGAATAATGCTTTTAGTTTTTATCTTTAACTGGAGAAGCATGCCTGAATTACCGGAGGTTGAAACCCCACTTTGCCCTTACTGTCCAAGGGATTGCATCCTCTACGGACAGTGCGGGCTACGAGGGGCAAGCAATAAAAAGGAGCCTTATGCCAGAGTTACCTGAAGTTGAAACCATCAAATTGGGGCTCAGTAAAGCGATTGTCGGCAAGACAATCGCCAAAATTGAAATTCGAGCGGAGAAAATGTTTCATGGCGACGAGCAACTTGTTATTGGCAAAAAAATTAATGACGTTAGCCGACGGGCAAAACAAATCATCATCGACGTTGAAGGTGATAACGACCTGTTGATTCACCTCAAAATGACCGGTCAGCTGGTTTTCGACGAGGGAAAACACAGAGTTGCCGGTGGGCATCTGAGCGGTGATTGGTTTGACAAGTTGCCGAATTCGACCACACATGTTATTTTTGATTTTTCCGACGGCTCGAAATTGTTTTTCAACGACCTTCGCAAATTTGGCTGGGTAAAGATTTTCAGTAGCAAGGAACTTCAGGGAAAATTGACAGGGGAATTGGGTATTGAACCTTTTGATAAAGAATTTACAAATGAAAAACTAGGGGAAATTATTCAAAAGAAACCGAATTGGAATATCAAAAAAGTTTTGACTGACCAGAGTTTGATTTCCGGAATTGGCAATATTTATTCCGACGAAGCGCTTTTTTGGGCTGGAATTGCTCCGGAGCGAAAAGCAAAAGATATATCTGGCGGGGAGGTTGAAAAGTTAAAGGACGCAATTATCAAAGTTCTTGAAATTGGTCTTAAATACGGCGGTTCGTCAGAAAATACTTATGTCAAAATTGACGGCAGCCGCGGGCAGGCGCAGGAGCATTGCCAGGTTTATGCCCGCGCCGGCCAGAAATGTAAGCGATGCGCTGGCACAATTCAAAAAATCCGATTAAACGGCCGGGGGACTCATTTCTGCCGCGCCTGCCAAAAGTAACAATTTCCCTCGTGTCATTTCGACCAAGGTGGAGAAATCTCTTGTATTAGTTTAAGACGCGTGTTAGATAGTGAAATAATCTTACTTTAGCGTTCTTTTTAGACGGTCAATTTTCACCTTGACCTGCTGTCTTAGTTTTATTGGATTTAAGTCTTTGTATATTAGTTTTAGCATACCTTTG
>Ga0172381_10000310_pt1 | contig 59328 bp, 54 predicted proteins | sample Leawel6488metaG_FD_119754 | JGI IMG/M metagenome (GOLD analysis project Ga0172381, IMG submission 119754) | Leachate microbial communities from a municipal landfill in Southern Ontario, Canada - Leachate well 64-88 metaG | ecosystem: Engineered > Solid waste > Landfill > Unclassified | place... | reverse complement strand
GCACCGCCTGTTTCACCTTGAATACCTGTTGCACCAGTGTAGCCGGTAGCACCTGTTGAACCAGTCAATCCAGTAGAACCAGAAACACCAGCACCAGTAGCACCAACAGCACCTGAAGCACCCTGCGTTCCTGTAGCTCCTGAGGCACCAGAAGCTCCATCAGGGCCACTAGCACCATTGATGCCAGTTGCTCCTGTCAACCCAGAAGCGCCGTCAACGCCAGTAGCACCAACTGGTCCGGATGCTCCGCCTGTATCGCCTTGGGGTCCAGTCGCACCGGCATATCCAGTAGCACCTGTAGAACCTGTTGGACCTGTAGAACCGGTCGCACCGTTTACTCCGACACCTGTTTGTCCCTGGACACCGGTTGCTCCTGTGTAACCTGTAGCACCAGAAGCACCAGAACCAGTAGCACCGATGGCACCTGAAGCGCCTTGAACACCGGTCGCACCTGAAGCACCACTAGCACCAGCAGGGCCAGAAGCACCGCCAGTTTCGCCTTGAATACCTGTAGCACCAATCGGTCCTGTAGCTCCAGAAGCGCCTGACGCACCAGAAGCACCCAATGAACCCGAGGCACCCTGAACACCAGTTGCACCAGTTGAACCAGCAGGACCAGATGCACCGCCTGTTTCACCTTGAATACCTGTTGCACCAGTGTAGCCGGTAGCACCAGCTGTTCCAATGCCAGTAGCGCCAGCAGTACCAGATGCACCCTGAACGCCTGTGGCACCCGACGCACCAGAAGCACCAGCGGGGCCAGATGCTCCACCTGGGTCGCCTTGAATACCAGAAGCACCAGTATAGCCAGTGGCACCAGTATAGCCAGTAGCACCATAAACCATCGGGTATTCGATAAGCTTTAGCTGACCGATTTCAGCGAACCAGTATGCTACACTGTCATATGATGAATAGTATGGGTATGTGCACTTTGTAACGCTGATCTTGTAATAGCGATAGGCTACGCTATTAGAAAACGTGAAGTAATTAGACCACACACCTGTTGAAGATGGAGGCTCTACTCCAGTTCTTGTATCAAGAACGGTCCAGTTACTATTATCGTTAGATCCAGATAGTGTCCAATCACGTGGCAATGCTGTATTAAGAAGTCTTGCGTAGAAGGCATATTTGTTGATGGCCTTTTTCTGACCGTCGCTAAAGTCATAGGTCATCCACATCGCTGTTTCGAACGGGTCGCCAGGAGTATATCCAGCGCCACCAATTCTTACACCCCAGCCAGCTGATCGCGTTACTTGATCGAATGCATACCAACCATAAAGTACTGTATTGTCTATCTCTCGATAAATGATGCCGGTAGAGCTGACAGTCACCACATAAGGTGATGGCGCAGTCATCGATGTCATTTGTGCAGTAGCAGTAGTTGTCCCAGAGTTGTAAGCTCCGTCTGCTACGCCAGGACCAGTAGCACCATCAACGCCAGCTCCTGTGGCTCCTGTGGCACCATCAACTCCTGTTGCTCCTGTGGCACCAGCAGGGCCAGATGCACCGCCTGTTTCACCCTGTAGGCCGGTCGCGCCAGAAGCACCAGTAGGACCAGAAGCTCCATCAATACCAGCACCAGAGGCACCTTGAACGCCTGTTGCACCAGAAGCACCATCGGCCCCAGCGGGGCCAGATGCACCAATTGGCCCAGACGCCCCGCCTGTTTCACCTTGAATGCCGGTCGCACCGACTGGTCCTGTTGCACCTGAAGCACCATCGGCTCCAGCGCCTGTGGCACCTTCTACACCAGATGCACCTTGGACGCCGGTTGCACCAGAAGCACCAGAAGCACCAGCGGGACCAGATGCTCCATCAACGCCCGCTCCTGTGGCCCCTGTGAATCCCGTTGCACCAGAAGCACCAGCGGGGCCAGAGGCACCATCTGCACCAGAGGCCCCGTCTGCACCTATTCCCGTGGCTCCGGAGACACCAGAAGCGCCAGCGGCACCAGTAGCTCCGTTTAAGCCAGATGCTCCATCAACTCCGATATACCCTGAGGCACCATCAATACCAGAGGCACCCTGCAGACCAGTAGCACCAGTTGCACCATCTATATTCTCTATGACGTCAGTACCGTCAGAAAGCCGATAATGGGTTATGACATCAGAACCAACAACAGTAGTCCATTCATAGACTACTCCTGAAGGAGGGTTATCGCCGCCAACAGGTGCAGTAGATAACTTGATACTCTTAAATTTTACGAAATCCATAGTTATACCTACTTATTGCTTATTGCAGGTCTGCTATCATATGTTTGATACGCCGTCTAGTAAATGCCTCCACAATGCCTATAGAATAGCACGGCCCGCTTTTTGCGGGCCGTGCTGAGAAATAACTATCGACTGGGGGTATTAAGCGATCAAGTCGCCGAATAAATACCACGAATCAGTCGCTTCTTTCTTGAGAGTGACCTCGACATTAGCAGCAGATATCGATTTGTTTCCTGATTTCGAGTTGATCGTAACGCCGGATGCACCGGCAACTGTCACCTTGCCAACCCCGCCCTGAACCAAATCGATGCGTGTCCCGATTAAGAACCCGACAGTCCCACTAGCAGGGACGGTAACTGCAACAGGATCAGCATTTGTCAAGGTTATCATTTTCCCTGCATCAGACAGAGCCAACTGGTATGTAGTGCCTGTCTGCTGATTAATACCTTGAACATTATATGAGTTGGACGACCCACCAAAAGCATACTTCCAAGTGCCTGTGATGGCCCCATTGTTGTAAAGATCGACAGTGATTTGATTATTGCCGAAAGTTACTGCGGTTGAATCAACTGTAACATTGTTGCCGTTGTTATCAGTGATGACGAACGGCAAAGCAACGTTACCTTGCGTGTGGCTGATAGTCAACAAGCCAGTGGCACCGACAACCAAATCAGAATTAGTAAATGTCCCTTCGATGTATTCTGTGACGCCAGTTGCTCCAACTGGACCTGTAGATCCTTGAGCGCCGGTAGCACCTGAGGCACCATCGATGCCTGTTGCACCAGGACCAGTAGCTCCGGTTTCGCCAGTAGCGCCTGTATAACCAGTAGCACCCGATGCTCCATCGACACCGATAGTGCCTGAAGCACCCTGGACACCTGTGGCACCGGAAGCGCCGCTTGCTCCGTCAATGCCAGTCGCACCCATAGAGCCAGAAGCACCCTGGACGCCTGTAGCACCGCTGGCACCTGAAGCACCATCAATACCTGTCGCCCCAATACCGGAAGCACCCTGAGTACCTGTTGCACCGGAAGCTCCAGAAGCACCATCAATGCCGGTAGCACCCATCGAACCAGAAGCACCCTGAACACCGGTAGCTCCGCTAGCACCTGAAGCTCCATCAATACCGGTAGCACCCATCGAACCGGAAGCACCCTGAACGCCGGTTGCACCAGAAGCACCGGAGGCACCATCGATACCGATAGTACCTGAAGCACCCTGAACGCCGGTTGCACCAGAAGCACCGGAGGCACCATCAATGCCAGTAGCGCCCATTGAACCAGAGGCACCTTGAACGCCTGTTGCACCTGAAGCGCCTGAAGCACCGTCAATGCCGGTAGCACCGTCAATAGCAAGGCCGGTTGCACCTGTTGCTCCGGTAAATCCAGTAGCACCAGAAGCACCGTCGATACCTGTGGCACCGTCGACGCCTATACCGGAAGCACCGGTTAGACCTGTGGCTCCATCTGCGCCGGTAGCACCTGAAGCTCCAGTTACACTAACACCAGTTGAACCTTGAGGGCCAGTAGCACCATCATTACCAGCAGCACCAGTAGCACCCGACGCACCTTCAACATGTGATCCAGAAGCACCCTGGACACCTGTGGCACCGGAAGCGCCGCTTGCTCCGTCAATACCAGTCGCACCAGCTATACCGCTGGCACCCTGAACGCCGGTTGCACCTGAAGCACCAGAAGCACCATCAATGCCTGTCGCCCCAATACCGGAAGCACCCTGAGTACCTGTTGCACCTGAAGCTCCAGAAGCGCCATCAATGCCGGTAGCACCAGTGTAGCCTGTAGCACCAGTAGCACCAAAAGGACCAGTTGCGCCAGTTGCACCACTGATGTTACCATTCAGAACAGTACCATCAGGCAGACGATAGTGGATGAATACTTCCGTACCTACAGTGGTATGCCACTCGTAGATCGTACCAGCGGGTGGATTACCAGTCGGCTCGGTTGCGAGCTTGATATTTCTATACTGTAGGAAATTCATTTTTCAATCCTTCGTTGAGTGCTACAAGATTTTTGATTACGGGGTTCTTGCTCCCCGGTAACACTATATCTCCGAAATCAAGATGCCATCAACAAAGGTGAGTTTTCTGGTTGGCGTGCCACCACTCGTATCAGCAACATAATAAATCTTCGTACCACTTAAACCAGATGGTGCAGGACCTGTTGCACCTGGTGCACTTGAGCCACCAAAAGCATACTTCCAAGTTCCGGTTATTGGTGTGTAACCAGTGAAATCGATAGTTATTTGATTGCTGCTGAACACTAATGCCGTTGTGTCGAACGCTATGTTATTTCCATTATTATCACTGACAATGAACGGCAACACTATGTTGCCCCTAGTGTGTGCGATAGTCAGGATTGTCCCAACTAAATCACTGTTTGTAAACGTGCCGGTGATGAAGTCTGCAACGCCAGTCGCACCAGAGGCACCAGTGTAACCAGTAGCACCAGTATAACCGGTAGCACCTGAAGAACCAACAATACCAGTCGCACCGGTCGCTCCGGCGTCACCTATACCAGAAGCACCTTGGACACCTGTGGCACCGCTAGCACCTGAAGCACCATCGATCCCTGTGGCTCCAGCATAGCCGGTAGCACCGGTTAAACCGGTAGCCCCGTCGACTCCGATGTAGCCTGAAGCACCGCTGATACCAGAAGCACCCTGAGTACCTGTAGCACCAGAAGCCCCGTCGACTCCGATGTAGCCCGAAGCACCGCTGATACCAGAAGCACCCTGAACACCGGTTGCACCAGAAGCACCAGAAGCACCATCGATACCGGTAGCACCTATACCAGAAGCACCCTGAACACCGGTTGCACCTGAAGCACCAGAGGCACCATCGATACCTGTTGCGCCGGTGTAGCCGGTAGCACCATCGATACCAGAAGCGCCTTGGACGCCTGTTGCACCCGATGCACCAGAAGCACCATCAATGCCGGTCGCACCTGTGTAGCCGCTGGCACCTTGGACACCTGTAGCACCTGAAGCACCAGAGGCTCCGTCGATGCCTGTCGCACCTATGTAGCCTGTGGCTCCAGTCAAGCCAGTTGCACCTTCTACACCAGTTGCGCCTGAAGCTCCAGAGGCTCCGTCGATGCCTGTAGCACCTGTGTAACCGCTAGCACCCTGAACGCCGGTTGCACCTGAAGCACCAGAGGCACCATCGATACCTGTTGCACCGGTTTCTCCAGTGGCTCCATTATAACCACTAGCACCTTGAACACCTGTAGCACCAGAAGCACCGGAGACTCCGTCGATGCCTGTCGCACCTGTATAGCCGCTGGCACCCTGAACGCCGGTAGCACCTGAAGCGCCAGAAGCACCATCAATACCTGTCGCACCAACCGGACCTGTCGACCCAGTTTCACCCTGGACGCCTGTGGCACCACTGGCACCTGAAGCGCCATCAATGCCGGTCGCTCCTTGAACGCCTGTTGAGCCTGTTGCACCGGTCAGACCATCAGAACCAGTAGCACCAGAAGCTCCATCAATACCTGTGGCACCCATCGAACCGGAAGCACCCTGAACACCGGTAGCTCCGCTGGCACCTGAAGCACCGTCGATGCCGGTCGCACCAGGACCAGTAGAACCTTGCGGTCCTGTTGCACCTATCGCGCCAGAAGCTCCATCAATTCCGATGTAGCCTGAAGCACCATTTATACCACTGGCACCTTGAACGCCTGTAGCACCAGAAGCACCTGAGAAACCTGTTGCACCAGAAGCACCAGAGAAACCCGTCCAACCAGTTGCACCAGAAGCACCGGATGGGCCTTCTGTACCTGTGGCACCTGTATCTCCAATGCCAGATGCACCCTGAACGCCTGTTGCACCTGAAGCACCTGAAGCTCCATCGATGCCTGTTGCACCAGTTAAACCAGCACCAGTTGCACCAACATCGCCAGTCGCACCTGTTAATCCCGTATATCCTGTATATCCCTGCGGGCCTGTCGACCCGCCGATACCAGTAGCACCAGCAGCTCCACTAGCACCTTGAACGCCGGTTGCACCTGAAGCACCGGATGCACCATCAATGCCGGTCGCACCAATGGAACCTGATGCACCCTGAACACCTGTTGCACCTGAAGCACCTGATGCACCATAGGCACCGGTTGCCCCAATACCAGAAGCACCCTGAACACCCGTTGCACCATCAATACCGGTCGCACCTGAAGCACCTGAAGCACCGATAATGCCTGTCGCACCATCAAGACCAGTTGCACCAGTTAAACCCGTTGCACCGCCAAGACCAGTCGCACCGGATGCACCAGTTGGACCAGTAGCACCAATAGGACCACCGTATGGACCGGAAGCACCGGTTAAACCTGTGGCACCAATGAAGCCAGTAGCACCAGAGGAACCGATTGGACCGAGAAGACCAGTTGCACCGATACCAGAAGCACCATCGATGCCGGTTGCACCAGTTAAACCCAACGCACCTGTAGCGCCTCTGGTTCCAGTTGCACCACCCCAGCCTGTCGCGCCTGTAGCACCAGCGATACCAGTAGAACCGGTTGCTCCGACAGGGCCACCAGAAGGACCGGTAGCACCAGCAGGACCCACGATGCTCACACCGGTTGCACCAGTGGCACCAGCATATCCAGTTGCACCAATGCCAGAAGCACCAGAGATACCAGTTGCTCCGACAGGACCACCAGAAGGACCAGTGGCACCGATACCAGAAGCACCAGAGATGCCGGTTGCACCAGGGAGACCGGGAATACCGAAACCAGTAGCCCCTGTTGATCCACCTGGACCGACATACCCTGTGGCACCAGTAGCACCATTAATACCAGACGCACCCTGCTCGCCACCACTTGGACCTGTTGCACCGGGCTGACCAGCAGGGCCAGTAGCACCAGACTCACCAGAACCGGTGGCACCAGCACCAGTGGCACCAGTGGGACCTTCTGGACCTGTCGCACCCACAGGACCACCAGATGGACCTGTTGCACCAGTCCAGCCAGATGCACCTGAAGCACCGTCGATGCCGGTCGCACCTGTTAGCCCGATACCTGTCGCACCTGTTGCACCTGTCGGGCCACCAGCAGGGCCGGTAGAGCCTGGCTCACCAGTATGGCCTGTTGCACCAGTTGCACCGACAGGACCACCAGAAGGGCCAGTCGAACCGGGAACACCTGTTGCACCAGTCGCACCGATATCGCCGATACCTGTAGATCCTCTTGGTCCAGTGAAACCGGTGGCACCAACCTGACCGACCTCACCAGTCGCCCCTATTGGACCGCCAGCAGGGCCAGAAGCACCAACGGGTCCGGTAGAACCTGTGGCACCGAGGCCAGTTGCACCGCGAGGACCAATAGGCCCAACAGAACCTTGAACGCCGGTAGAGCCGGTAGCACCAACAGGGCCACCAGAAGGGCCAGTTGCACCAGTTAGACCGATCGGACCAGTAGCGCCAAAAATGCCACTAGACGTCCAAGATAAGTGTCTTAGGCCGTCAGTAACCAAAACTTGGCCAGAAAGCCCGTCAGTATTTGGAAATCGCAAATTACTGATAACAACGTTTTTGCCAGTGCCCCATGCAGCAATTATCAAATCTTGGTCAGTCTGTGAATGAACAGAATTCACTTGCAGACCGTTCGCATCGCTATATGACAGTCCAGAGCTATCAACAAGACGACCACGAGTACCAGCAAATGGCACTCTATTTGGAGTGAGCGTGGTACCGTCATTCAAGACGAAGCCCTTGCGTGCTCCATCTGTTGTGATCGTAAAATAGATGTCGTCATTGGTGAATTCGACCGCACCAGGTTCTGGTGTAGCCAACACATCACCGGTGGTCATCTTGAACGGGGCACCACCAGGAGCAGCTTCACCAGCCTTAACATGCAACCGTGCTGTCGGGTTGATACCAACACCAACATGCTCGCCGCTGATAACGACGCTTTCGTTGCTTCTGCTACGCTCGACAAGATTATAGAAGTTCGTCAATCTATCGGGATTATAAACAGGGGTGCCAGCATCATCGTCAAGCACGACGGTACCAAGCCAGCGGTGTCCTTTATAATCGCCAGTCGTAGAGTAGACAGGGACACCATCAAGAGTAGCTAACCCGTCTGAATCAACTTGTGACCAATAACCAGCTGCCAAGTCAGCACTGAAATCTCCAGAAACATGGCTGACGATGCAAGCATAGACATATGAATGTGATACTCTCGCACCGACACCATAATGCACACCAGTTATCCATGTGTCAATGCGGCTCTCGGAAACCGGGTTCCATTCAATCAGTTTTAATTCACCGATTGTAGCAAGCCAATAAGCTGAACTATACCACATTTCCTGCATCGGCATTGTAACTGCCGTTACATCCATGCGATAGAAACGATAGGCGATGCTGTTGTTAAATGTGAAATAATCAGACCAAATGCCGATACCTGGAGGCGGGTCGATATCCGCTCTAGTATCAAGAACAGACCAGTTTATGTTGTCGTTCGAGCCAGAAAACGTCCAAGTTCGTGGCAGTGATGGATAATATTGTTTGGCCTTGAACGCATACTTATTTATGACCTTCTTGTTGTATGAGCCAAAATCGTAAGTGATCCACATCGGCGCTTGAAACGGATCGCCCGGTGTGTAAGTCTGGCCACCGATACGCACAGCCCAACCAATGTCGCTTGCATTCTGGCTATAGGCATACCAGCCATAAAAATAGATGTTATTGATTTCCCGATTGATAATACCAGTCGAGCTCGCCATGACGACGTTCGGTACAGGTGCAGAAAATGACGTCATGGCAGCCGTACATGTCGTCGTTCCAGGATTGTACTGGCCATCTGACGGAACGAACTTCCATGGAGCGAACTCTAATTCAAAAACCGTATCAGTGCGGAAGAAACCAAAAATGTCATAAACTCTATGCGGTATGATAGGCGTAGCGTCCATGTCGTTGACAATATTCGACGCAGACGGGGCTATTGCTGTTCTCACAACTTGCCAGGAGTTTATAGAACCGTTGAATAGCTGAATCTCATCAGATTCAACGAAGTTCCAAGTCAGGCTAGTTGGGCTTGCAACTTTGAGATTGCCACCAACGACATCGGTGCTAAGTAGGTCACCACCATTATTCACCCAATTCAAATGACCAGCACCGTCGGTCTCAAGGACCTGATGTGGAAGGCCATCGCCGCGTGGAAAATCGATCGAACCAAGCACAACATTGCCGACAGTGCCAGGCTCTACTACAACATCTCCATTCTCTTTATTTCTTTCAACTGGATTATAGAAGTTGCTTATGAGCGAATTGCTGAAGTTCGCGGCACCGCCTTGTGTATAGAGCGATACCATACCGAGCCACCGATAGCCACGATAAATGCCAGAATCAGCATAAACCGGAACACCATCGAAAATACCAAGACCGCACGGGTCAGCTAAAACCCATTTGCCGCTAGCTAGATCGGTAGCGAAATCTGCCGACGTATGAGCAACCAAACATGTGTAAGCATCACCGTATATAACCCTATCACCAACACGATAATTCGTTGCAGTGAGCCAGTAATCAGCCCGCGAATTTACCGGTAGTCCTCTGACTAATTTGATGGCGGTCAACTCGACATACATCGCACCAAAACCGGCATCAGCAGGGCAATTGGTTGTCAGCTTGTAATAACGATATGGCGTACCGTTATTAAACGTGAAATAAGCTGACCAAGCATCGTCGCCGGGACCGACTATACCAGACCGTGAATCCAGTAGAGTGTAGTTGATGCCGTTATTCGAACCAGCAAGTGAAAAAACAGTTGGAAATGCTATATTCTGATTCGATTTTAGCGCATATTTATTTATGATTGTTGGAACAGCAAAATCGTATTGAATCCAGGCCGACGTAGCCAGCGGTGTCGGTGCTGACGACCAATACCGCACATCGTCATTGCTGAACGCATTCCACGCACCATATAGCTCGCTACTCGCACTGACAACTTCTGGCACCGGTGTAACATCCGATGTCATAGTTGTGGTGCAAGTTGTTGTACCGGGATTATTCGCCCCGTCAGTTGACACAACGTTCCATGGGGCGAATGCAATATCAAACGACGTCAACGTCGAATTATAAACGGCGAAAACGTCATAAACCAAATCGGCGGCGAGTGAATCGCCACACATATCCTGATCTGTGTTCGCCGCTGTCGGCTCCGTCCCGACTTCGATGATTTCCCAAGCGAGTACTTCAGTGTTGTATAATCGTATGTGATTCGATGAATAAAAATGCCATTTTAGAGTCGCACCATTAACGGCTTTCAAAACACCGCAAACAACATCACTACTTTCACCACCAGGTTGAATCAAGCTATTAACATATCGAACCGTTGCGACATCATAGGGCAAAACTGGTGCAATAGAGTGATTATTAACAAAAACGTTACTTGTGCCTAGATCGATCGCCGGAATTCTGTAAGTATTGTGATTGATCCTATTGCTGCTGCAAGCGGCATCGAGTGTTATCGACGATCCAACAGTTCGCTCAAGAATCGTGTTACTCTCCACGACATTCGTCGTGGAAGCGACCATTTTAATCGCGTCGAGGTTGTCATTTAATTCATTAAAATGGAATCTGTTGCTAGCAGCGTTTTGGAAATAGACGCCGACATTATTAGACCTGCCCGAATTTTCGGAAAAGTTATTGTTGTTAGCGTAGATGAAAGAATATCCGGTATTAACATTACCAGAGACATCGTTTTCTTCGCCGATATTGTTGATCGAGTTATTGACACAGATACCGTCAGCATTGCCAGTAGCTACATTCTCTTCTATGGTGTTTCCATCGGAACCGTCGCGCAGCAATATACCAAATTGCCTATTACCAGTCAGTATATTGCTACTGAGATGGTTGCCCTTGCTGTTATTGAGTTCGATACCATTCTTATTACCATAGCATGAGCATCCTTCAATATCGAAAGCATCGATACTAGACGAATTATCTAAGAAGATACCGGTCTGATTGTTTGATGAAGCGGTTACTCCGAATTGCCTGAACGCTCCACCGGGAGCCGTAATATAAACAGCAGGAGTGATACCGTCGCCTCTAATGATCGTGTTCGTCGGATCTTCAGCATAAATAGTCAGAGACTTATCGATTACGACATTCTCGTTATATGTGCCGGGCTTGACGAAAATAACGTCTTTGTCAGTAGAATTGGTGATAGCCTCTTGAATTGACGCATATTCAGAATCAGTTGCGCCTACTCGAATAGTATAATCAGCGGCTGCTTTTGTGACCAACCTGTCAGTATTTCTTAACATTATTCTCCCTCAGCCGTTATGTGAACGACGACATCGTTGGTCGCACACTCACTAAAGAGAAGATCTCGAAGGTCCGTCAATTCAACCTTGTAGACCTTGATCGTCACTGATGTTGCTGTCAAATTAACAATTTTGTGCGATATGGGATATATACTATCAGCTAAGTTACTTAGCTGAATCCCTACAGTGATGACCGGAGGGTGCTCAAAAGGCATGTCAAAAGTCCATGCAGCCCCACCAGTGGTATAATTTATCTTGGCATCGTAGATTGTATTCATATGCGGTCACCCTCTTATTTTTGCGGCGTCGATAGAAACCAAGACAAATTTGGGACACCAATAACTTTGTGTAGATATCACAGATGCCGCGATAAACAAGTTATCGGGTAGGACTGACACAAGAAGTCAAATCTAGAAATAGTTGGTATCTAGAACAAGAAGGAAGATCGTGCGATGGCAACACCAATTCATATAGCACATATTGCACTATTGCCGGTGAATTCACTTGGCGTTGTGATCAAGAAGAGTGAGGCTACTATCGGCCAAATGACACAGGCTTCGACAGAACCTCGCATGATCGCAGATCCGGCAATCCCAAACACCGCAACAAATCCGACGCCAAAAGCATACTTAGAGCTTGAGGCGAATGACGATTTCATCTTGAAGCATATGGACCAAACACAAATCGTCACTTATCTATTGGTCTAAATTGCGGGCATTTCTTTCCGCATCAGTGAGTTGGTAAGTTTTCATTACCGTTGTTCCAGATATAGTTATATACAGCAACGGCGTACTGGGATCAGTACGCCGTTGTCAGAATCGACCCGATGCAGCAATTACTTGCTGGGGACCGGCGGTGCCGGGGAAGTCGTAGGGCAAGTCAATGCTGCTTGGGCACAAGCGGCGGGTGCACAAGCTGCCGGGGCACATGCCTTCGGTTCCTTATGACGTCGACGCTCAACCTTCATAACCTTGACCTCACGAACCTTGACTTCACGAACCTTCACAACTCGCTCAACTCTCGCATTTTTTGCACAAGCCACTTCGGCACAAGCCGCAGGAGCACAAGTTGCTGGGGTACAAGCTGCAGGAGCGCAAGCTTTCTTAGCTTTTCGCTCTTCGGTTCTCGCCGTACGGGCTTCCTTCCGATCCTTGTGCAAACTCGCGACAGCGGCCACGACCTTGCGAACCGGAGCTCGCACCTCGCGGACCTTTTCGACAGTAGCACAAGCAGCGGCGGGAGCACAAGCTGCAGGAGCACAAGCGGCGGGAGTGCATGGGGAGCCAAGCATCGCCATGGAAACTAGAATGGAACTCAACATGTCAGATTCCTCCGAGGGTTAACAAAACCTGTAATCACTCCTGTGTCATCAGGAACTATACCATTAAAATACACGGAGGACTCCCGTGCAATGGTATAGTATTTTTGGCTGGGGACACCACAGGCGCAGCAATTACCTCTCTGGTATTCTAAATCACTATGGAAATAATCGCCTCTGATACATTTGGTCGGTCAGTGAAGCTGACATATCAGAAAGTTCTTCAAGTTCTAACTAACCCATGTGAGGGGGCAGCACATGTATTTGCTCACGATCCGAAGCTGATATGCATCAGTCGGATCAAGATGGGTAAAGAATGGGAAATAGCAGTCGAGGAATCATGGGACGACGATCCCGATTCTGGTAAAATGCCACTCACTGCTGTCTATTACGTCCCTTTCAAAGACGAAGATATTGACACTGCCATAAGATTATTCTTCGCCTTGTTAAAATCGCCGCGTAAAGATTACGAAGCACAGATGCGTAAGAAGTTTGGGAAATTTATTATCTTCCCAAACCCAAGCAGTGGTGATACTCAAATATACGTGCATGAGATACTTCGAAGCGGCTCTAAACGCAATTCTGGTAGAAGACGACAAGAATCTACTCCCAGAGAAGCAAAAAAGGTCAATCGAAACTGCAAAGAAGCTCGGGGTCGAAAAACTTGACTCAGACGAGCAAGAAGAAGTTGAGCACGAATATTACGCCGAGAAGACTTGATTCAAAGCTATAATAGAACAGGAGATCCGACATGGCAAGCATACCAGTATACGTCCTTGGCAATGGTTCCCATCAACCAGTCAGCATCAACTATCAAGCTGGTGATGCTGCAGCGGTTGGCGATGTTCCGCAGACCTCACATGGCCTGTTGACTATTTCGCCGGGCAAGAAGGTAACGATTGAGCAAAGCCGTGTTAACTACGGCCAGCTTCACAATTTGGCCGTCCAAAATCTGTTAACAGTTTCTTCGAGCTTCGCCACATTATGAGCCTTGAAACAATCACCATCGTTAGACAAGCTCCGATCATAAACGGTTTTGTTGTTCTCGCGAATAACCTACCGTCCAAGATCACGCATGTTCCTGTTGCTGGGTTTGTCGCTGCGACTGGTGGCGTTGTTAACCGCCTATCAATGGCCAGCGGGACGGGCAGAAATGGTGGAAAATTCGGCAAACAAGAATGGGTGGAGGGAACTGCCGCCGAATTCGAGGTTGGTAAGGCCGCATATCAAACAAACGTGCGGTCTGACAAGAAATATCCGTGGCAGCCTTAGATTTTCTGCTTTCTGACAAACGCTAAATAGTCCTCAAGTGTGTCGATACCAAAGGACTGTTCATATACGACGCCGACAGCTATCGGCAGCCCGGCTTCTATAACTCGAAGTTGCTCCAATTTCTCTATCATTTCGAGCTTGCCGGGTGGCATAGCGGCTATTTGCAAAAGAAACCTACGGCGATAAGCGTACAACCCTACGTGTTGAAAAAACGTAGGAGACGTTAAATAGGTGTCGTCCCATTGTCTTGGATATGGAATAACACTGCGGCTAAAATAAAATGCTGTCTTGTTGACCTTATCGAAGACCACCTTCACGCAAGCAGGATCTTCAAGTTGCTTTTTATCTCGAATCGGTGTAGCTATCGTGCTCATATTGACATAGGGATTAGATTCCAACATGCTGATAGCAAGATCGATTGCACCAGCGGAGATTTCAGGCTCATCTCCCTGGAGGTTGACGAACACATCGACAGACGTCATATATTTGGCGACTTCTGCTACCCTATCAGTCCCACTATTCGGAAGAGAACTGGTCATCACAACATTACCGCCAAAAGCTCGTACCTCATCGAAAATCTCTTGGCTGTCGGTAGCCACACAGACACCCGCACGCCTCGAACGTGCGGCTGATTCATAAGTATGTTGGATAAGAGGTTTGCCAGTCGCTCGCAGTAGAAGCTTTCGTTCTAGACGAGTAGAATTCAATCTAGCCGGTATGACGATCTGGCAATTCATTTCTGACTGTTATTTTCTGCGGCTTCTGCAGCCACATTAAATTGCTGTCGAATATAGCTCGACGCCAACACCAACAACGTAGTGAGGTTCAGAACGAGTTTGGTTTTGCCATGTTCAAGCTGAACAAGCATCTCTTCATTGATTTTCCTACTGCCAGCCAACTCAACCGCGCCTACCTCGTTATTCAGGACCTTACCACTGACACGAGCCGTTACTCCATGTCCAGCAGGATCGATCCAATCGCTCGACAAACCGGCTTCGGCCATGAAGGCCAAAAGATTTCCGCTTTCAGGAAGCCTCGCAAGACTTGATGCCATCCCCGCTACTTGAGGAACCTTGACCGGTATGTCGCGTTGCACTGGTTCTTCGTCGTCATCGAATCGCACTATCCATGTTTCGAATGGTGGAATCGCGGTATGGCTCTTACGCACCAACTGCATAAGCGTAGCAATCCCCTCGGTTTCAACCGATCCTACTTTCGAAATCTCGACTCGTTCTCCCCTTTTTAGTACTGTTCTCATTGTTGTCTCTTTAGTCTTGTTTCAGCCCGATCGGTCAACCTATATTCGGTCAGATACCTATCTTACCTCGATCTAGTTATAGCACGAAGCGACATAGTTGTCAATATTAAATCAATTTACCTTTCGTGCTATAATCATGTAGGAGAAAGAAAAATGAAGCTTGCGAAGCGATTCATCTATCCGCCACGACCAATGAAAGATGCTGTCCCATTTTCACAGGTCCAGATGTACTCAAAATACGGATGGGTCGGACAGGTCAAGTATAACGACAAGCGGACCGAGATCTCTGTCAGCGACGGAGGGGTAGAGATATTCAATCGCCATAATGGCGTCCATAAGACCTTCACACTGTCCGACGAACTCCGCAAAGAACTACTAACCGTTTTCCGAGATGTGTTTGGTCTCGATATCTCCAACTGGTCGTACGCCGATGGCGGGCTTCTCGACGGCAAGAACAAGCATATCTCTGGTCTGTTCGTCATTTGGGATATCCTAGTCCGCGAAGGCGATTGGTTGCTTGGTTCGACATATCAAGATCGCTACAACTGGTTGCTTGAAAAAGCAGTTGCCGCTGGCGGCAAGCCATTCATCGTTACCATCAACGGCAAAGACTTCGATTTCGGGGTCCGGCTCAGTGAGCATGTCTTCCTTCCACGTATCTCGGAAGATTTCAGCAGTATTTGGGAGTTCACCCAAGCAGTCAATAAAGCTGCAGGTTGGTCGACCGAGACAGGTGGTGAACCTGTATTAGAAGGGATTATCACGAAAGATCCGAATGGCGTCTTGAAGCCTGACAACGGCCAAGAATCAAATAACACAGAGTGGTCGGCTAGGAGTCGAGTCCGCACTGGTCGCCACAGGAACTAGCAGATGCCACAGGTCAGAATCACATTGTCCGCAGAGGATTATCAAACTCTGATTGACGAGCTTAACTCGCTTTACAATTATCATTGGAATGATGACCACGTTCACGCCAATGACTGCGGCAGTAAAGTTATCGACCAAATCAAGAATAATGTGGAAACGGTCGAGTGAATGGATTTCAAATGCAAACGCATCAAAGGACAGAGCCAGAGGCACCATAAGGTCTGGCTGTCCAAAGAACAATATCGAATAACGTGGCGAGATAGATGCTTCGATGTCGACGTACTTCCCAGATTTCAAGCTTCTGTTCGAATAGTCTTACCGAACGGCAGCGAAATGTGGGATTTTGTATCGTCAAGACGCCTATTTAAGACTATGAATGCAGCGAAGAAGGCTTGCGAAAAACACTATCGGCTATGGTCTCAACCAAGAAAACCGTCTGACAAGTTCGGTCGACCGCTATGGCTAAGCAAATGATTAGCGACCCGTTTGGGCTGTTTGGTCCTCGGCTGGATAATGTTGTGATTGGTGGTCTGAAGGACGCCATCAATGCCCATGGCCCAATTACGCCTGATATGCTGCCGAGCGCATCAAAACGCATCGTCAGACAACTGCAGGGATATCTTAAACAGTTTAGTAGTCGTGATCTTCAAAACTCAGCAACAACGGCAGCGATACTTGAATGTGCCATCTTACGGGAAGAACGTGATATACTACACCGCAAAGCGGCTAAGCTTGGCTATGGGCTAAGTTTAATTAGAGACGGTGCGGAGAATCCGTCAGACGTAGCCAAGACTTATTTGACGGAAGTGAAAAAGGGAAATCTAACCGTCGTCAGAGAAACGGTTGGCGATGATTGAACACGAAGAAAGTCTGAAACTCTACATCACACAGATGGCCCATCTGCAGCGTAGCATACATGCTAGTGACTGGGTGTATCGTGGTGTCGAGGATATCGTGTCGAAGATCGGCAGATTTGATATAGTGAGCCCACTGCCAGCAGATATCAAACGCGGCAAGGCGAGATTATGCTTCATGAATGCATTTAGACTCATGAACAGCAGAGGCTACACCTATGTCGAAGGTATAGCTATGCCGACCAATACGCTCTTCCCGGTGCATCACGCTTGGTGCGTCGATGAATTCAATCATGTGATCGATCCCACTTGGGTTGACGGTGCAGCATATCTCGGCGTCCATCTAAACAAGTTGTTCGTCTATCAAAGAGCACTACTGAGAAAGAAGTACGGCGTATTCGGAGACACTGATTCGTTTGATCTATATGAAAGGGGCTTGCCGCAAAACGCAATACAACCATGAGCGTCTATTTCGAAATCAGAATCAGGATTGGTGTCTTTTCAGTGTTATCAGAATTTGAAGGGGAGGATTATTCTCTCCTGCCATTCTCCAAAAAATTCGATGACGAGAAGCTGGCGAGAGAATTCTTTAATAATCTACACGATAAAGCATCAGACCATCACGATGATGGTCTGTTTGATTTTTTGCAAGAGAACTTCGGGCACGAGGAGTTCGATGTCTGCAATTTGCGCATCGACGGTTTGTTCAAAATCGCTGAGGAGAAGTTGAAATAATGGACGACTTAATCACTGCGTTGACGATTTTCCGGAAGTATGGTAATCCGCAATACCCAACGCATTGCAACCATGACGAACTAAACGTTGCAATTACACCGTCACTTGTGTCGCCAGAAGACCTCAAAAAGCTAGAAGAGTTGAGCTTCACACCGGATTCCTATGGTGATGGATTCTGTTCAACACGATTCGGCTCTTGCTAATTGCTATGAAGAAGAGAAAGAAAAAGATGAGAGCCCTATTTGTTGTTGGTACTTTCGACGATAACGGTGGTCGACCGACGTCCTACGGCGATGCACTGGTTGGTTGGTGTTTGGCCAAGGGGACGTTCAAATCGAACAAAGTCATAAATGGTGGCAAGTTCGACGATCTGTGTAATATTAATTTCAATGACTTCGATACCATCTTTTGGTTTGCTGACGTTCCGAATGATAAACCAAAAATGGTAAGAGAAATCAAGAGAATTAACCCGACATGTATGCTTGTGACCGCCAAACGCAATGATGGTGACAAGTATAGTTGCTTAGAACTTGTCGCTAGAGCGTTACAAACGAAAAGCAATCTGATTGTCGAATTCAAGAAGAACGGCAAACTCATAGATGGAAGCCTTTTCGATCCTCTTGGGAACTGCTATATAAGAGCGGCCACACTCCCAGGAGCACTGGCTGCTGCGATGTTGGGCAGGCTTAACCAACTTCGCCAATTTACCAGAAAGCCAAGTGTCCGAATCGGCGATATAACTCCATTCGCTGGGGTTGGGGAAGAAATCGCAGATGAGTTTATGGCTCTAGTGGAAATGTACGCCACGAAATTCCATAAGCTGATACACGCCGATACCAGCAGGTTCCTGGGTAATGCTTCATTCAGGTGCGAATGTGGATTCCCGTCATTTCGCGACGAAGACAAGATTTACGTTACGAAGAGAAACATCGACAAACGAAACATCGGAGTCAACGGGTTTGTGGCCGTTGAAGATACTCCGAAGTGTGTTGGCTACTATGGCGAAAACAAACCATCGGTCGACACACCAATTCAACTGGCTTTATATAAAGCCTACCCTCGAATCAACTTCATGATTCACAGCCATACCTATATCCATGGTGCCCCGACAACAAAAAAGATAATCCCATGTGGTGCGATGGAAGAAGTGGAAGAAATCATACAGATGGTTCCGGACAGCAGATGCAATTGGTTCTTTGTGAACCTATTAGGACACGGTAGCATCTGTGCGGGCGAGCGATGCTGTATGTTAGGGGATGTCAAATATTACGCACGAGAAGTACCAGAATTACACAGAATTGAAATATGAAAAAGTTGGATGCTTGCGAAAGGGCGGTAATCTGCGGTCACTTCTCCAATGAGGTTGCAACGTGCCGTGATATGTTGCAACCAATCATTGATGGCGAAATCGAACGTGGGCACTGCCCAGCAGGGCAACAAGAAGCATATGGTGGTAAACCTGGAAAGCGAAAAACCACATTGGCTGATGCACGGAAAATTGCCAAAACCATCGTGGCACGACTCAATCGTGCCATAAACGAATTCGACGATGACATGGAGGCTGACTTATGAGTGGTAGCATTTGGCATATCTGCCTATACTTTATTGCTGTAGCGTTTGTCGTAGCGGTAGGACCTATAGCATGGTTGCTAGCTTGTATCAGTACTGGAAGACGCGTTCCTATTAGCTACGCCTATCGCGAGTGGCGAATTAGTGTTATTGCTGCCACGATAGGTTTTTGGGGCGCAGATCTAATCAAATTGCTGGTTGATTTAATATGAGCCGATCTGGTAGAGAAGAGAAGGTTAATCAAGGGCGTCGTAAGTCGTACGCTAGGATGAAAAAGTATAGGCGGCATAGAAGCCGACAAGCACTACAATCTACAGACGCCACTATCAAAGACGCTAAGGTAGCCAAACATGATGTCCAGTGATATGAATTCAGAGCAGCTTGTTGGGATATATCTAAACAAAGCCGGGAAGGTGAACTCGCAGTTCACGCGGCAAATGCGAAAAGTTTCGGAAGAAGTTCGCAACGCCACAATCGCTCTCATCAAGCTACGCGGGTTGCCGCCGTACGAATTCAGGACACACCCACGCAAACCAAAGACAAGAAAGATAATCAGGTTCGTTCCAGAGCAAGCACAAAAGCCTGTTATAACTTCTGATATGATTCAGGAATTGCTTGTGGAAGTGAGGAAGGAACGAACAAGCATCGCGGACCGATTAAAGACGTTGGATATCGTAGAACGCTACTATTTAGACAAACTGCGTTCGTTGGGCGTGTGCCGAGTGATGCATGCGGCGAGCAACGAAGACGGTCTGGTGGAAATATTAGATCAGACCGACTATGACGAAGCACACAAGCATTCAAAAAACAACAGTTCAGAAGTCGTCCGTAGCGGAAAATGCGGATGCTTTTATTGTTGCGAGATATTTGTATCATCAGATGTCAATAAATGGGCTGATAACGGCAGAACCGCCATATGCCCGAAATGCGGCGTCGATGCGGTCATTTGCGACAGATCTGGTTATGTGTTTTCAGAGCAGTTTTTGCAAGGAATGCATGATCGTTGGTTTAATGAGAAGGATTCCGGGGTCGGCAGGTGCGACACGTCAACCGAAAACCAAAGTGCCGGTCCAGCCGTCAGCGCAACGGCCCGTGCGGCACATGATCCGGTTTAGGCTAGGGTCTTTAGGTATTCCGGAGGCGTGATTATGGGTTCGACTCCCATCGACTCCCGCTGCGTAAGATGCGGTTTTTGTTGCAAACAGGCACCATGCCCATGGGGCGAATGGGACTATGCAATGAAACAGTGTGTCTGTCTAGAAGAGCAACCCGATGGGACTTATCTATGTGGTCGTTATGCGGAGATCGCTGCCCACATAGAAGATTGCGGGCATAAAGATAATAGTCCAGCTTTTGGTGGCGGTTGTAGCTCGACACTATTCAACTATGATCGTAATAGAATATTGAGTAAGCTATGAACAAATGGCGATGGCGGCTGATTTGTGCCCTTCTAATCTTTATCGCACTTTGGGCGATTGTGCGGTCGTCATTGATTGTTGCCGTTTATTATTACGATAATGAATTACAAAAACTCAACAGACCGCAAACAGTCGACAAGAAGCTGGTTGAACGAGTCAAGAAGCACTATAATTTGCCATGAAAAACCAAACCACAAACCAAAGTGTAATAGTTATAGTTGTCGCTTTAGTGCTTGTGAGCATTGGCATATTCGCTTATGGTGTTGTTTCCTTTTTGGCTTTGAGCCGCCCAAAACAATCGGTAAAAGTCGAAGCCAACACGACAATGGTAAAGCAGTCGTCGTTCGAATTTCAGAGCCATCAGTATATGATTATGGAATGGACATTGGGGCGTAATCCTGCTGGAACAGAGGTCTCTGGGGTGCAACTAATGCACGACCCAGATTGTCCGTGCAAGAATAAGAAATGACACCGAAACAAATACAAATTCTCTACGATTGGGCGCTTATCCACGAATACGCCAGAGGCAAAGTATCAGCCGCGATGATGGAAGAAGTAGAGAAGATGGATAGGGCATTAGGCGAGTTCTGTCCATGCCGCTCATCTATAGTTGGTGTCCTGCCGCTCACCGTCACACCGCAGCCTGCAGATTTTGATGGTATGCCAGAGGAAATCTGCAGATTCGCCAAAGCATCTCTTGATCCCGGATGTAGCCATTGTTGGTTATCTAGTAGAGTTGATAACACCCACCCAGAATGTCAAGTCAAAATAAAAGAATGGTTTGACGCCAAAGAAGCTCTAATAACTTTTGGCCTAAAATCGGGCCGCTCTGATTTAGCAAAGACGCAATAATCGCTCAAAGGATTGGGTATGCTCGACCCTCAAACGATCAAGCTTGATAAGTATAACATGTGGCGAAAGGTATGGTATATTCCGACATTGAGTGAATTATACATCACCGATTACGACGGCAATATAGTCGCAAAGTATTGCCATACTTACCGTAAAGGTGAATGGCCGATGTGGATATTTAAGTGTATAGCTAATACCTCTGCTCCAGAACACAGAGCAGCCGTTGATTCGATAGTCCGCGCCTGGGAGACGCTAGTTGTTGATTTGGTAGATACCAACATTCAGTCGCAGCGGCGTAGAAGTGCAATACTTGATGAATGATCCAAGTATTCTACAAATATGATAAGAGTCAATGGCGAGGACATTACCGTGACTTATACGACAAGCAAAGCAGTGGTTCATTCGTGCAAGAGCCGCGAAGAACAAATGAAGTTTATTGTGGATAATCGCCCAATTGTCATCTATCAATTTTGGATAGATATAACTCCAGAAGGCGAAGTTCAAAAGATGCTATATAGCAAATGCATTCCAGAACCAGCCAACTCGTCGGATCTGTAGCACATGTTTGACGATATCGAATATAGTATCTTCGATGGCGATCAAGACGATTTGGGTGATATTGGCGTCTTTGACGACGATTTAGATCGTCCTGAATCAGATACCTAGCTCAGACTGCAACTCGTCAAGTTTGGCAGGCGACCAACCTTTTTCGCTCTCTGTGAATAGATATTCATCGCTATTAGCAAGCAGTTCTATAAAAGCATTCTCTGTAATATCCTGCCCACGTGCTATACAATAGCCCTTGAATTCCTCGAACGTTACCGTTTCGACAGATTCTACATATCTGTCGAATAATAGTTGCGGTCGCTCATCTACACACTCTGAGATTGTTGCCGCAATTCTGGTAGTATACATGACATCTCCATGCATTGGTTCGTTGTATGTTTGCCTATGAAAGATAAGTAGTTGGTAGATACGATGAAGGAAGAATGAGTACTATGCAAACAAATCCGCATATTCCCACTTGGGTTCTCCTGCCAGTCAACAACAATAGGACTGCCTATAGACCGTTCGGGCTCCCGATGGTATTGATGGAGACTGATCGTAGGGATTTGTCTGGAGCATCTATACCAAATTCTGGTATTATTGTTCAGAATTGCGATTGCGGAAATGGTGTCGAATGCGATTGCATGGGCGTCAAAACGACCACATGTAACGAATTCTGCAACGGTGCTGCGGTTAGAATTGTCATCGAGGACGTGCCACATAAAGCATTAGTCGCTGGGCAGATACCAATAGGATTGATGTCCCCTAACCATGAGTTATACGCAAAGAATGTGTCGATGTCTGAACTCATCGACAGAACAATAAATCCCGAATCGCAATCATATTTTCGCATCGTCGGCGTCGACACCAATGGCAACCAAACTCTGAAGTCGATCGATTATTCAGAAGCTGTTGGTGGTGACTTGATGCAGTACACTACTGCATCTGGTTCAGTAGGAAATGTTCCTTATTATCCAACAGCAAATTATTACGATCTAAGCGACATCTTCATCGAGACAGAGCAATTGCCTCCTGACTGGTATAACATTACCTATCAAGGTGAATATTATGCAAGAGTAGAAAGTAAGTCGACACCAGGGCAATTGAACTGTATCGACATTACTCGCAAGGCTACGTCGGTGTATCGGTTTAGGATGAATCATCCTGGCCAAGTCATGCAGGAGACAGTCAATCTGACTCCAGCTCCTTATATGACAAGCGACCAAAAGAGTGTTGATACGACGATAGAATTCTACCGGCCATTCACTGATATTCTCCAGGACATTTTCGACGAACAGTACTTGCTCGGCAGCGTCAACTGGGTCGATTGGATAACTCCACAATTCGTCCCATATCTAAGTTTCTTGCTCGGGCTCGATTTACCGTACTTCCCACAAAGCCTTTATCGTCTGCGTAAGACGATGTTGCGTAACGTCGTCAGGCTACAGCAACTTAAAGGTTCTAGAAATGCTATTTATGATCTTTTTGAATTATTCGGTTACATCGTCTATGTCAATAAGTTATATTGGTCAAAAGACGGGAAAAGACTGATACGGCCTGGAGAGAAACTGCCGACAGCATATGCTGATCAAGAAATAACGATAGAGGAACGTTGCCAGATCGAACCTGTCATCGTCGGATACAATACAAGTGGGTTTGGCGAATTAACAGTACCGTTGTTATATCGCCCGACTTACACCGATGAGGTTCAGGGTATTGTTAATACTGTCCAAGAAGGCGATATAACATTAGACGCGTACCTAGTGCAGAAAAATGTTATCGGTGCTGGCCAAGTTTCTACGAACAAAACGACTGATTTGTTTGGCAATGGCGACACGAAGTTTACAATCGATTTCGCGGTCGGCGATACGGTATTAGTTGCAAACGAGACTGCTAGGGTAATTGCGACCATCGTAGACGATCATCACATGACCGTTACGATACCTTTCCAGAATGATACTAGCAACACTGGCTCCGACACGCCGTGGACGACTTACGCCTATGTCAGTAGAGCATACAAACGCTTAGAAGACATTTCATGCAGTATAGGTACATCTGCCACGAACTGCAACAACAATCCGAGCAACTGGGAGATACCGGGAAGAGGGACAGTCTCTACTAATGCTGATGCGAACTTATATGGCAATAGTAGTACGCTTTTCTTAACCGATTTTGAGATCGGAGACTCCGTTGTTGTTAATGGTGAGAGTGAAAGAACCGTTACAGCGATTCTGAGCGATACTCACATTACCGTGTCGACAGCATTCGACAATATTGCCCAAAATCTTACGTATTCACGTATTACAAAGGTCTGCAGGGCAACGACTTTATTGAATGATGAGATAGAAGGCGTCGTCAGTTTCTCTAGGGTTGTAATTGACCGATCTGGCGTAATGGGAAACGGCGAAGACCGGTCGACCGGCGACCAACCACCGTTCATATCGAATGGTGTCAGAATCGACAGAAATGCCAACTTACTGCATTTAACATTCAACGGTTCGATACAATTTGATGATAAATATGGCCAGAAAGGGTCACACGCTGTCGACAGTGAGCTGCTGTTATATGCCTTCGCAACATATAGTCGAGAAGAGCTTGTTGTTCCTGATAGTATTAAGGATTTATATAGCAATCGCTTCGACATACAATTATTAACACAAAACGGCGAACAGATCGGTAGCGATATACTTGAATTCTTAATCGATTACCTCTTTAATATCAAAGCATTTCATTCGTTGTTGAACACTTTGATCTATCATGCCAATCTTGACGAGACATACCAAGTTACACCATTCTGCGTTGGTGGTGATCTAGAGCAGAGATGGGATATCGACGCTGGAAAGCTGCAGGTTCCACCAGCTATCCTACCTGAAATCCCAGAAGACGATTGCTCTGTAGATCCAAGTGATTTGGGATATAAGCCCGAAGATATAGCATTACGCAAAAGAGTACTGTCAAATCTCCCAGAAGAATTTCAAGCTTGGGTCGACGTCAATCGTTATTTGAAGAAACCAGCTGACGTCGAGGGGACCAAGCCAATATGTGTAGAGCGTATAGTTACACAGATCGGCGATGAGAAATTACCGCCAACACCGGCAGCAGATATTTGTATATGGGGTGATGAATCTAATCCGTGCGTCGACGATGTGAACAACCCGTGTTGCAAATTCACCTATCGAGGCCAAGACAGGCTAGCTCCGGGTCAGAATACAGAAGAGCAAAATGTTGTATATGATCCAACTCCGATTGCAAATACTCCAAGTATAGCAAGCCAATCGACGACAGACTTATCACCTATCGCAACCGTTTTACATGGTAACTTCTATCCCACTGGTGCTGATGCATCACAGAACAACGATATCGGTGAATATGGGTCGTTCACAAAAGAATATTCAACATTTCCGTCCAGATTTTGCAAATTAGATGGTATATCTGATTATTGTTACAAGGGCCGCGTTGAAGATGAGATCCTGCGTCGGATGACGATGGTAAGCACAGAACAGTACCAGGCCACAGTGTGTAAAATCAATTTGGGTAGTGGGATTTATTACGCATTCCCTGCAACGTCCGAACTAACAAATTCTGTGCAGGGACCGGCGTTAAAACAGTCATATAGTTCTAATCTGCCACCTAAGAACAACAACTTCCTAGGCCGCTTATTACGAGGGTATGATACGGTCGACGGCGAGAATGTACACTTTACTGACCGCCCATATTTAACAGAAGGTGTATCTGGCGAAAAGAATATGCTAGCGCTACAACGGCGCAGCTTAGGCATCCAAGTCCCATTGATGCATTTTCCTGGGACGAGGTTCGCAACTCTCAATAAATTGATGTCGAATTATATCGACCCCAAATGGGCCGCTAAACCTTGGGATGATCAGTATAGTACGAACTGCGGACCATATGGTCAATCGTGCAGACAACCAACATACTTAAATGCTCGGCTTGAGACTACTACATCAGGCGACCAACATCTAATCTTCGATTATGCACCGTTCACGATTATAGCGAATGGGCTACAACAGGATATTCCTAGCTTCGGATCGCATATTCTTGGGACGAACAAGAAATTCGATGATAGCGATGTTGTCCATTCGATATACTCAACACAGTCTGTTGGAAACCCAGCCATCACACTTGACACAACATATCCTGCATCACGAACAGTTATATCTATCGCAGAAGATTACAGAGAAGGCGGCGTAAGATGGTCGTATGGGTATACCTTCAGTCGATTACCTACGATAACAATCGGTATAGAACTGAAGAACCTACCAGACAGCATTTATTCTTTGTCTGCTAAAATTATCGATGTTACAGACAGCCATGTTACAGTGAAGGTCTATAAAACCGTACTAGATCTTGTAGATCTAGTCTTCAGCGAATGCGAAGACAACGACGTAGTAGTAAACATCAAAGCTTGTGCTGAAGATAACGTCATAAATGCGATGGAATCGCCGTTATTCTCAACAGCTGCCAAGTGCAGTGCAAATACCGCCCCGTACTATATCGATTACATTGACGGCTATCCAGCTGCACATGGATATCAGCCGTATGAACAAGACGACTTTGATCGCGGTGGTACAAGGACAGAATTATTCAACGAGATGGATATCGACAGGACAATGCCGACAGGGACTGAAGTATTGTTCTTCTTTATAAGTGGAATTCTTTATACCACGGGATATAGGCTTGACTGCGGGTGCGCTGCTTTGGTATGTGATAGTGGGACAACAGTAAGAATGGATGTTCTGTCATGCCCAATCAATGATTATCAAGATGGTGCTCTACCATATACGTTCTCTAATGGCGAGACTCGGTATGGTTATGACTTCAATCCGGATAAAGTCGCCATAGATACCACCCTCTATGCTGAAGAGAAAATCGGCGTCAGCGACTTAGCATTCGACGGGCAACTTGTCTGGGATACTGACTCCGATGGTCAGCAATTCCAGAGGCAGATAAACATGTTCGAGTTGTGTCTTGCTGCGACATCATGCCAGCAGGGAGTTCCAATACCAATAGACTTCCCAGGATATACCCCAGAAGTTTAGAGCACGCTTAGTAATATAAGTTGCTTCAACGACGAAGGCAAACTTATAATAGAGACCGTTCATAATAGGAGAATACCACATGGCAGCGGCTAATAGTGTAGTTGGCTTCCTTTCAGGAGTAGTCGCCTACTCAAACAACGACGTTGGCAACTTCCACTGCCAGATCGAATCTCGCGATTTGGTCAATGATCTGCTTTGGAGCGTTGATGAGAGCGGCAGCAAGATCGCTACCGGCGAGATGTATAATCTGGCTTGGTACTACCCGCTTGCCAATCTTATCGCTGGAGTTGGGCTGTCGGAGGGGTTCTCCTGGATGAGCACTCCGCCAACTAATGCAAGAATTGTCAGCGATGTCGTGATCCACTTGAATTTGACATTCACGTTGGATGACAATACGACGGTCCCGATTTCGGTGACTTACGAGAATGGCGTGATTGTCAGCCATTCTACAACGACACCGCTGGCGACCTTACCAAGCAACATTGAAACGCTGCTGACGGCTTTGACGGCGATGATCGACAAGGCTGTCCTTGCCTGCACGTTCCATCCGAGCACCTAATCTCGGAAATTCAAAATAAACAGAGCCGGGCCAGTAAATCGCTGGCCCGGCTCTTTTAGTATGTAGGCTATTTCGTCGACTATCGTTTTCGCCAACACTTTTGCTGCGTCGATGTTATGTATCGACTCAAGACTTTTGAGATCTCCAACCGATACTGACATCTCGGCCATCGTCAGATCCGAACTCTGATTACATCGACGTTGTGGCAACCGTCCTTCAAGACGATTTTTGCACCACTTCCGCCATCGTCGGTGATTTCGCAGATCGAGTTGACAAACTCTAGGACTTCAGCCTCGAAGTCGAGGTCTGTATTCATCTTGCCGTTGCGAAGCGGCACGACGAAATGCGGATGTCCTGGGTGTAGAGTTGCCGTCAAAGAAGCAACGATATCACGGACTTCGTTTGGCGGGAGATTACCGACTTCGACATACATGATGGTTCTGATCGGCGTGCTCATGTTGTCGACTTCCTTCGACCGGGCAAGAACCTCTGGTGAAACTTGCGGTACATCAGCTTTCGGCTCTTCGTCTTTTACCGCTGGCGGAACAGCACAACAGCACTTGCATTTGTCCATGTTTGAACTCCAAATTGGGGGAGATGGTTATATTCTGCATGAACCTTCTAAAATACGTAGGTGTGTATTTTATTCCTAGAACCAGACTGTCTACTAATTACAAACGAGGTGATATCATCGCAACAGCAATCCCACAATTCCCGATAAACCTCGTAATTCCTATCGCTTCCGAGAGCGAGGGGAAGCTCATCGAGAAGGTCTTGGCCGATGCCTTGGCTGGTAACGAATTCTTATCAAAAGCCCATTATGTCAATCCCGACGAATCACAACGGGCTCGCCTCCTCATCAATGGCGAAGAGGTCAAAAGAGGCACTGTCGAGATGATGAAAGAAGCTTTCCGATTTCAAACCGACATCAACCCGAAAGCGAACATCACTGTCCAAGAGTGGCAGAAGCCAGCAGCTATCGACAAGCCAGCCATCTTCGTTACGATACTGCACAGAGGTGTGCGTATTCTCTAGCTGATAACGAACGATGATGTCGCGTGGTTATATGTCGCGGCACTACCATTCCAGATATATCCTGCGATATACCAAGTTCCCTTAGGTACGAGATCGCCGTTGGTATCTCGTCTATTCCATGACCATACACTCGATCCATTTATGGCCTGGATACTACCGATTGATATCCATCGTGCGTTGGCGTAATCTGTGCCGGGTGTAACGCACAAGCAGACTGTATATCCCGACTGAGCACCATACGTATCCCATCTGATTGCGATGGGACATCCAAATGTGTAAGTTATATTATCCGGCCCTGCGCTATTTGAATTCCGCAAGTGGAATACGTTATTAACAGGGTCATATAAACCTATCGAATCAGTTCCGTCGCCATCCCAATCGCCAGCAAGTGGAATCCATCCTGCACCCGGTGTGCCAAAGACGAACGTGTAATCGTCTGACCCAGCACTGTTTGAATTCCGCAAGTGGAATGTTGATGTCGCCGGATCATAGACACCAATCGTTTCTGCACCATTACCATTCCAATCGCCGACAATTGGTTTCCAGCCAGCACCTCCGGTGCCATAATGAAATGTAGCGTCTGCAGCACCAGTAGTGTTCGTATATCTTAAATAGAAGTCTGAATTAACTGGATCGTAAAGCCCGATAGTATCTGAGCCTGAATTAACCCAGTTACCTGTGATTGGTATCCAGCCATTACCTCCAGAACCATACATGAACGAGATATCAGCAACGCCGGACGTGTTCGAATTTCGCAAGAACCATGTTGCTGTTGCTGGATTGTATAATCCAAATGAGTCATATCCCTTATGTGTCCAGTCGCCAGCAAGCGGAGTCCAATTGTTGCTACCTGGTCCATAACCGCAGATTGTGTCAGCTGTACCAGTACTATTCGAGTTTCTTAAGAAGAAGTTGGCCGGTGTGTTACTATAGAATCCGGCTGAAACATGTCCGCTATTAGTCCAATCGCCAACTATTGGCGTTCCTCCATTGTAGTTCCCAGACGTCGGCGCTGTAAGTCCCCATGAGATAGTAGGCGCAGGATTTCCTGTGACTTGCCTGTGCCATATGCTAGCAACACCTCCTGATGGTGCAACACCCTGAAGGCCATGCCAAGCACACGTGTACACGCCATTTCCAGAACTACGTGTGACTGATGGACGTTGCTGGTTGCCAATGCCACGGTGTTGCAAGCCGGGATTGTTAACACACCAATTGCCTACCGTCAATCCACCACCTGAATTGTATTGTTTCGAGAAGATGCCGTAATCGTTTAGAATCGGATCGTCCGGTTCGCTATATGTCTCGTAAACAATAACAAAGTTACCATTATGATCGCACGCCACATCCGGGAACCAATGGTAATGGTATGTCGACAAGATGTCAACTGTTTGAAATTCTCCGCCGAGTTTTGTGCCAGCTGCGTTATAACGCTGACCGTAGACACCAAACCATGCATCTCCGCTAGTGTCATTTGTGCAAGGATAGCAATGCCACGCAACCACAAATTTGCCGTCTGGTGCGGTAGCTACCCTTGGTGCCATACCATATTCGGCCTGCATATGCATAACACTCGTATTGATCTTAAACTCACCACCAGCCTTGTTACCTGAAGAATCATATCGCTGCCCACGAACGCTCTCGACCTCATCGTCTTGGTAATTACTATTCCACACAACAACAAACGTTCCATTATCAGCAACAGATACATCTGCTTGTTTCTTAGACGATTCGTACGTGCTAATTAGAAAATTAGTAGAACCGATTTTAGCACCAGACGAATTAAATCGTTGACCAAAAATGCGTCTGGGCTTCGGATTCGTGCTCACGTTGTAGTATTCAGCCCATACTACAACGAAACTCTTATCAGTGCGATTTATAGAAATAGCTGGCATATAATAATATGCGTCAGCAAGAGCGTTTGCAGTAAATTGATCCGCTACCGGTGTACCATCAGAATAAAACATTCTGCCATGAATGCCGGTATCGAAATCAATATCAGGGCCTTTCCAAACAATAATAAATGAACCATCATAAGCCATTGAAATATCTGGAGTTTCGGCCCCCAAGCCACCATTATAAGTTGGAACAATAAATTGTGCGGTTGTCGGTGTCCCATTAGCCGCAAAGCATTGAGCCATAACAACTGGGTTGCTCATTTGGCCATATTGGTCTACAGAACCATATCGAACCCATGTAATTGCGAACCTACCGTCAAGAGCATCTGCAACACGGGCGTAATAGTCGTTATGTGTTGTTATTTCTGGTGACCCAGATAATGACGGAGACATTGAAGGAGATTGCGACGGCTCTATCGAAGGCGATTGTGATGTACTTGGCGATTGCGATATGCTTGGTGACGGTGATATGCTTGTTGATGGTGAAAGCGATACACTAGGAGAAAATGAAATGCTTGGTGATGGCGAAATCGATATGCTTGGAGATCGCGAAATGCTTGGTGATGGTGAAATCGACATCGATGGCGATTTAGATACCGAAGGTGATTGCGATATACTGGTAGACGGTGATAACGATATAGATGGTGACTTACTAACAGATGTTGATGGTGATAGAGACGGCGACAATATCGACGGCGATGGCGAACGTGACAGCCACGATGATACAGACGGTGAAGGCGATGGCGACCTAGATAACGACGGAGAGAGTGAAAATGACGGGCTAGGCGATACTGATAATGATGGACTTCTTGAGAAAGATGGTGACGCTGACAATGACAAGCTCGGTGATCTAGATAACGATGGGCTAAATGACCTAGATAATGACGGACTGAGCGACGGCGACAAGCTCATCGATGGCGAAAGTGACAATGACGGGCTTACCGACACCGACATCGATGGTGACAACGATGGCGACAGGCACGGCGCGGGAGACAATAAGACTATCGTATCTGGACCCCACACATCAACAAACCAAAAAGATTCCTTATCGCATACCGGTCTCAAACTACCATCAGGTAGCACCCATTGCCAAACACACGCATAATCAGGATCGCCAGGGCACGTAAACCTAGGACCGACTACTACGGGTGCAGACTCTCGCCCAGATACAGCGTTGTCCATGTGATACTTGAACTTATCTGTCGGGCCAACACTGCAATTAAAACTGGTTTGGAAATAGCATTTCGATTGTGAATTGTTTTCGGCAATTATATAGCCGATATACCCAAGCTCACTTGGTTCGATTATTTGACGCTCTACAGTGCAAATACCACGCCTATAAACATTCTTGGTATCCATGTCGATTCTACCGTAGTCAATTCCCATATTGACTTCAGTGATTGACATTATAGCAACAGTGAAGCAATAGTACCTAGCATAGATTATTTGTTCTGCTGCAGCTGAATTAGGGGCTTGAACTCGTACAGTAGCGCAGGTATTATTCACGCAGAACTTAATATCATAAGTTCTCATATCGCCCCAAACGTACGGCATCTTTGTAATTGTAGTATAATCTACTATACTGACGCCATCGACATTTATCGTCTCCCATTCGGTCCAATATAATGTGCCATAATCATCTCTAAAAAATATTGATCCTGTGGCTGGTATCATAGTGACTCACTCGTGAAATAATTTATACATTCAGACGGCCTCGCCAGCCAGGAAAGCTGTATAAAGTATTTTTGTAGAATTACAGGTCTGCAACTTTTACCTTGGGGTCGAAGTCGTTTAATTGGACCATCCCAACTAAACGCTTGCCGTTTTGTGTCTCATCAATGAACTCGTCAAACATCAAACCAAACGCTTCGGCTAGTGTTGTGTGCATGGGTGGCATCGGTTTAAGCACTGAAGTGCCAGACGCATTATCTCGATAATCCGCCATCAGCCTTAGTGCGTCAGATATAGTGCCAGAGAAATTGTCTGGTAGTCTGAAGTAAACCATGTGCAAAGCGAGAATTTTCATATCTCTACCTACCATAGGAACAAATAGTTAGGATTATGTAGCTTTTTATCTTGCGTATCATTAAATAATTGAAGAGTTGTACTAGGATTATATCGATCACTCAGTTCTTGTCTTTGGTCCCTGGGAGCGTAGCATAGCATTTTGCGAGCCTGATTTAGAATATCTCCGGTTGGCATTTGAAAACTGTGGAAATTGTCATCAGATATTAGTAGGTCGACTTTCTGGTCTTCTAGCAGCCCGAATTCAGATCTTGTCAGACTTGAAAGCCCTAAATCTAATGCCCTCTGAAATTGTTCATTCTTAATTGTATAATATGGTAATCCCATTATCGCACAAGCTATAGCTTTAGAACCATAACCAGGATGTAGGTCAGCGACCGGACCCGTTATTTTCAAAGCCTTAAACAAAGCGCAATATAGCATTGGGCTAATAATTTGTCTTCGACTATACCATCTGGCGACCTTGCGAATGTTCGACGAGTTTATTTTGATGCGCTTTCTGTGGCAGACATATCGCAGTGCTTGAAACAAGATAAACCCAGAGTGATTCGCACCAGGATTGAAGAAGTGTTCAAGCATTCTGAAGTGAAAATGTGGAGTTCTACTAGGCGGGAAACAAATCAGAGCACCATTCTTCATATGGTGCTCTGATGGATATTCAAGCAGACGCCCCCAGTCTTCATCCAAAATCTCATCCGGATACCAATCAGGATCAGGCTTCGTGTTTAGAATCTCACGCAGAAGCCGATGCATAGCGATGCGGCGTTCTAGTAGCGTGGATTCATTGAAGTGATTACGATTGATACACCAATGATAAGTAGGTGCGTCGTCTAACGGGTCGTGTTGAAATTCCTTGAATATAGGAATCTCATGTCGTATTGCAGCAGATTTGGGAGAGATGTTAAAATGATTATTTGGCCGTTTTTTATGACGCTTCTTGGCCTTGAAGTTATAGGTCTCACGAACACCAGTTTTATAAACCGCTTGAACTAGAGTTTGTTCTATAAAAGCGGTTTTAACTATATCAGTCTGCTCCAACTGTGATGCAAGGAGTTTCACCCACAGCGGCACTATTCCAGGGTAAGCCCACCTTCGGCGCATTTCTAGTTCTTACTTGAATCTTGAAGTTATTTAACCATGTTTCGATGCTATGGTAAGAAACACCAGCGACTTTCGCACATTCTGGTAATGTCCAATGCATCTCAACATAATGCTTGTATAGCCATTCATAATTACAACACGGATTCATCGGAAGTTTCTTTCCTTTTGGCCGTGTAGGGATGTTATGTTTGTCTAGTTTACGCCATACAGTCGGGATACTGAAACCGGTGATCTTAGATAGAATCCGCACTCCGTAGTATTGGTAATAGTGCCGCCACCATTCAGCACAATCCCATCCTTCTTCTAGCTTGATATCGGGAAGGACCGAAACTCGCGGCACAATTCGATGTTTATAGCGAGTGCGAGTAATATCCGTTTTCGTCTTCAGTCGCCTGATATATCTAGCACTCAGGGATAGAACCTGTGCCAGATCGTTCGTACTGAAGAATTTATAGCGGACGAAGAAGTTGCTTAACTGATCCGGATTACGCCTGTCAAGCAACTGAAACTCATCACGCATCACCTGACAATAATCATCCGCCATAATTAGCTGAATAGAGCGGTTGCTAGCCTCTGTTCGAATGATTCTTTCTTGACGTGCTTCGGAAGGCCCTTCGTCTTCGTTTTCGCAAATTTGTTGAGCTCTTTTCCGCTCATACCCTTAGCCATTTGTGCACTTGGAGAACCTGGTTTGAGTGGTGCTCCGGTTTCCTTTGCGTGTTTGGCAATCCCTGCCGCTGCTTGCTGTGCTTTACTTACTGCTGGCATGATTAGATCCCTTGTTTAGATGGCCGGACCGTTTTATATTTGTCTAAACAAGGTTAAATTCCATGTAATATGCGCTATGCCCATCACAATAGAAATCACGCAATACTTCTTCTGCTAGAAATCCATTTCCTTTACTGCTAAGAAATAATTGTGCACCTAGGTTGTATTCGCTTACATATGCTGCGATATATTCCTTGTTCTCAAGATATGCCTTTATCTTGAGCATATTGATGATGAGAGAAGCTATTTTACGTCGTCGGTAGTGGCTATCAACAGCAAGATTACATAACTCAATGTGGTCTTTGTAATATTGGATTATAGCGTAAGCGACAATACATCCCTCGTGTTCAACAACATAGCAAACAACGTGGTCTTCGCAGAGCTTAGAGTGCAGATCTCTTTTAGACCAAGGATGTTCAAAACTGTCACGCTCTATAGCTGTGATCTGTCGAAAGTCGCGTCCAGAGACAAAGCGAATACTAGCTGGTATTGATTGGAGAAGATTCTTATAAGTCAGACAATTACTGCGAGCAGGCTCCCGTTTCATCTCTTTCTTCATTAGGTCCCTCCATGAATGAAAGAGCAACCACAGCGCCGACAACCGACGTAGCCAGTTGCGAATCTTGTACTGCATATTAAAACACAACATGCCTCCTCTTACAAGATATCTAATCAATTAGTTCATTATAATCGACCAGCGAACGACAATCATGAAATCAGCTGATTTCTTGAATGGCGTTTTGAGGATGCGATGGGAAAAGAGACGCAGAGAATCTCTAAACATCCCTATTGTCCCAGTAATCGGATCGCCATTAAGATCTACTGGTGTGCGATCCAATCCAATATCGCTACCGCCAACTAATTTAGATGTAACCAGATAATGGTCATTAATTTGTGGCAATGTTGAGCCATCAGACGCAACAAGCTTGATCTGATCGCCAACCCCAACGACATCAGCATATGGCAAATCCTGAACATTAATTGAAATTGTCGATGTACTGTTAGCATTTACAGTTATCGGTTTGCCGTCTGATTTGCCCTCTAAGAACAGAGTTTTCGGATCACATTCGCACTGACCGATATCGTCATTGCCAAGTTCTTTACCACCAGCAAGCGCAACCTCGGTGATAGTAAAATAATCTGTGTCTGTTAGCCCGAAACCGTTATACTCGTCCTTTGTGAGCGTTGTCTCGAACACTACAATATTGTTCATCGCACGAACGTCATCTTGCATCAACGGCGTTCCAGCGGGCTGATATGTCGCTTGATAGAAGATCTGTTCGACCCTCTTCAATGGCCTGCCTGGATCAGAAATCGGAATAGCGTTGATGAGACCGCCCTCGTACTCTGCACCGACTCCCAACGTAATCGGGACTGTCAGACCCGTGATTGGGTCTGTCGTGTAATAACGAGGGTCCATTGTATCAAGTGCGGCGAGAGTATCGGGGTCGAACGAAGCACCAAACAAGATATACTTTGGTGCATAATCAGCAGCGTTGAGCCCACTCGACACCCAAGCACCGGCTCCACTGCTAGCATTCGGGTCCCAAATCTTCTCGTATGGCAGGCGGTGTGCTAATATCTCTTTAGCCCCGATCTTGATGATATTATGATCGCAAACATGCTCAAGAACTCGCCCATGGATGTCCTTGACGATTATTTCGATCTTACCGGCATAAACATTACCGAATGATTCATTGAGGCTTATGGCGTTTTCCATATCAGACCCTTCATCGTCTAGGTACAAGACACGTTCCGACTGATTTGTCTTGCCCATTGAATTACTTGTTGAAATCTTTGAACATCCAGTTTGACATCGCCTGCGAGATACGCTTCAAGATCTGCAGATTAAGCAATTCTTCGAAAATCCAGATAATGGGCTTGCGAACGCACACCCACAAAATGTTCCATGGCCAAAGAATTCCCCATGTCGACAATCGTGCTTTATTATCATGATACTGCGGTGGAGTAAGAACGCCTTCGTCATTAACCCGCATGCCGTTATATCGACCAATTTCGTAGACGCTTGACACCCAGTTCTTAAGCGCGTCCTTGTTCTTTGCAAAATCAGCAAATGTTATGCTATATCTAGCAGATATGGTCTCTCTAACAGTTTTCACTTCCCTGCGTAGGCCATATAAATACAACGGCCAACGTACGAAAATCGAGTAAACACAGCCGACAAGAAAATAACCACCAGTACACAACGACGCAATCCACGGATGAGCCCAAGCTGCTGGGCCAGCCTCCGTGAAGAGTACAGCAAGAGCTAGCGTTATCAGCAAAACGATGCTCGATCCCTGCGGGCTTGGTTCATCAACAGCAGACAAAATGATGAAGATGATACTCAAGATCGCCAAAACAACTAAAAAAGCGATACCATCGATAGCTAATAGTATTGTAATCATCAGATCACTACATCCGGGATTGAGAAGTTGGCTGGTAATATGTTCATGATGACAACAGTGAATCTGTCACCCTTAACAAGTTCAATTGGGTTGACCAATTTGACAGTAGTAGCCGTATAGTATTCGCTTTGCCTCGGATCGACCAATGAGCCATTGATATAAACGAATGGCCTTGTTTTGAATGTGTCAATGTTACCTTGTAATGTTACTGGTACCGGTATCTCGGTCACTTTATCAGACGTGACGCTGCCGCTAAATGTGATTTGTGGCGACGAACCAGAAAGCTTGTTGTTGGTCGAAGTATACCAGTCGCTTAGTCTGATTGGTATGCCAGATATCGTCTCAAGACCTATGACACTACCAAGACTCATCCACGAGCCGGTGATGTTCTCAAGGCTGCTTCGCCAGACCTTCAGAGTCAATGTGTTCAGATCGAACCATAGAGTGCCATCGCGATACTGCGTCGGCTCTTCGTAAGATGATTGATTCGATAGAAGACTAATATACCATAGCAGCATCCAATCCCATCGTGGTTGAGCGTCTGGATACGGAAAATGGTCGTGATCTTGCCCGGTCAAACCGACTTCAGTGGCAAAGTCGATTAGCGGTGCTTGAAATCTCAATCTATTATCTGGGATTGACGGCGGCATTCTTGTCCCCTGCTACTGGCTGTGGTGCATACTTACCAGTGATTTGGTCCACCAGCCCAGAAATTTCCTTCTGGTGGTCGCCCAACTCTTTGGCTCGCTGTTTTGCGGCATCAAGTTCTAGCTCTTTGGCATTTGGTGCTTTTCCTAATGCCACCGACCAAAGAGCCTCCATGGTTTTCTCAAATACCTTCGTATCGGAAAGTGTCATGGGTTCTACTCGCCATTTCTCGTCGCCATTCTTCCCCTTGAAGACTACGACATGAGAACCGGGTTCGGCGACATGCCAAACAATCCCCTGCTTCTTCAATGCATCCTTTAGTGTCATGCCTGATCTGGTCTTGGCAGCCAATGCTTTATTGAGCATCTTGACGCCAACACCCGGCTGTGCGGCACCATCGGGGACGGCGATACCGTTAAGGGCCTCGTCGATACTGTTCTCTAGCATAGCCTGGCGGTCTTCAAAGAAGCGATCTTTGGCACGCGGAGGCTCTTCTTCGTCCGGTTCCCAGTCTTTTTTCTTCTCTTCTTGTTTGTCACCGTCTTCCTCTCCCTCTTTCTTTTCCCAGGGTTTCTCAAACGCCTCATCAAGAGCACGGTAAAACTTGCCAAATTTGGATTCAGCCGCCTTGGCGACGGACGACACACTGGTATTCGGGTTTGAAGTCATTATCACCATTACGCCTGACGAGACTACTCTCGTCTCAGCGATAATTCCTTTCGCAGTAGCAATGTTTCGTAAGCGCGTTGCAACTGGTCCTAATGGTTGATTGACCAGCGCTACACGTAGATCGTCTTCACTAACCAATAATTCCGTGTGTATTCCAGCGGCAGAGCATGCTTCGTTGAAATATCTGTGAACTGTGTAAAGACTATCCACGGTCAGCTCCTTGAGACTCGAACAGCTTATACTTAAATTTCCTGAGTATTTTTGAATTCCACTAACCATCATCTGAGTTATTCAAATTCAGGTGTCTGCAATATTACATCGCGGTTCTGAAGATGGCAATGCTCATTCTCATCGAATATTTCACCAACAAAACGCCCAAATTCTCTAGGTGTTGGAAACGGCTTCACGACACTTTTTGAATAGTCTATATTTATATTGTTGATGCTATTGTGAACTAATATTCTATCCCTGATGTTGGGCCAAACGATATTGGTCAAAAAACGCTCATCATCACCGTATTCACCAGTCCTAGTCCACGATGAAATAGCAGCACCCATATTAAAACTACCTCTTATACCTCCAAACATTCCCGGCATTATTGGCGTTATGTGATATGGATGATCATGCATAGTATGAAATGGTAGGCCAGACTCTATCCAGTCGTCGACAGCCCTCCTCTCTCTATAGCTCAATCTACTGTCTGCATCTCTTATTATCCACCTAGAATAACCGGTGTCATCGGCAGCAGCTAGTCGCCAAAACATACCATCGAGATTTCTGCTACTGGGATTCGTTATAATCTCCGCACCTAGATTCTGAAGTGCCCAAACCACATCTTTTGGGACAGTATGATCGATGTAAAATCTGACGGTCCATCCGGGATAAATAAATTTGGATAATTCGGTATTTCTAATTGCACCCTGACAGTATTTTTCGTGATTACCGAACAGGCTGAATGCTATGATTCCAAACTCCGATTTTTGCGGCTTATAACTATCAATAGAACAATGATTTACATACTTATGCTCTAGTATCATTAATTCATTATTACCTCTGTTAGCAATATTAGAATCCATATGCAGATGGAACGATTTGATAGAAAAACACGGATTAATTAATCTGTAACCGGCGTTCGCCAATTGCCAATTAAAATGAACATCGCATCCATTTATACCCATCGGAAAATCGATATCAACTATTGGCCGAATCTTGCCTTGAAAGATCCAGGTATCCTGGCTGCACGATGCAGCAATTCGATATTTATCACTTACCTCATACCTCGATAGAGCGATGCAAGTATTGGCGAACTTGATTTGTTCAAGAATTCCTATTGTCGCGTCAAAATAAATATCTGAGTTTGCGATAATACTGATATCTGACGGTGAGTTACAATACTCATTAGCTAAATGCACAAAAGTGCTGAATGTTGGTCGATTGTATCTATTGTCAGAACAATCGAGGTCCTCCCAAACAACCTTCTTCAACTTCCTACCATCAACTCCAAATTTAGCAACATATTGTATTAACTCTGTATTGTCGTCTTGCCCGATATTCAATCGCATCTGCTTCGATGATTGCCCTATTATAACGACACGATCGATATATGGATTGTCTATGTTTCTGTTTATACAATAATCAATTTCATTCTGTCGTTCTGCGTTTTTGTGATCCCAATGGTTAGTAAAAAGTGTGATCATAGTCTCTCTTCAAAGTGTCTACTATGAAATATGTAGTCTTATCGGTTAACGACAACTACGATTATTTATATTTTACACCTTTAACGTGTTGGGCGTGGTCGCAATTCGGTTGGAATCCTATAATATTCTTCCACGGACAAGAATCGGATTTAACTCGCTTGGCTCTGTTGCATCCAAAAAACCAATGTAGAATACTACCGTTAGACCAAAATGGATATAGATCGGACACGATTACACAGGTGTCTAGATTATATGCGGCTTGTATACAAGATGGCTATCTTTTAACCGGCGATATCGACATGATTCCACTTTCTGACCATTGGAAAGAGAATAATGAAATAACTATCTATGGTAATGATCTTACTGGAGGTCGTTATTATCCTATGTGTTATATAGGAATGCCAAGCTATTGCTGGAAAGACATAATGGGACTATACTTCGAAAATTACAATGCATTGATAAAACGAGATCTGGACGCAATACCAAGCGCAAAGGGGACAAAATTTGATGATTATTGGTATATCGACCAGAACTTAATAACCGAGAGAATCAATAATTCAAAAAACCAGTTACATTAATACCACGAGGAATTTGCTCTAATGGTATCGCAAATGGTCGCGTTGATAGAAGCGCTTGGTTTTTAAATGAAGGTCAATATATTGATGCACATCTATTCCATGGGCTATTTAAAAAAGAAAACGAATCGCAGTTAATTAAAACGCTCGAACTTTTGAGATATGTGTGGCCGAAAGAAGATTTCTCATGGTTTATAAATTATACCTTAAGATATCGAAGAATAGCGGAACACAATCATGCTTCGTCATCACTAAATAAGATAGAAATCCATCTGACATACAAATGCAATTGTTCTTGCTCAAATTGTTTAACACTAACAAGTCAAGCGCCATCGTCAGATATAATATCACTCGGCGACATACGCAGATTTATAGCTGAGTCGATAGAGCTGGATTGGAAATGGCAAAAAATAGCATTACACGGCGGCGAACCGACTCTACATCCACAATGTATGGAGATTATAGAATTATTCGCTGAATATCGCAACAAGTACAATCAGAACTTATCAATGACACTTTGCACTAATGGAATATCTAGTGCGACAAAAACACTTATTCGAATCGCAAGAATCAAGCGATATAATATAGAAATAGGTCCTAAAAATTTAAAGACCATGCAGAGTAATAGTCCGTATGTACCCGTCAATATAGCACCGGTTGATGTAGGCCACAAATCTACACTCGGCTGTTATATGACAAATGAATGTGGCATCGCTTTGAACTCTTCAGGCTATTTCGAATGTTCTTCGGCTGCAGCGGCATCGAGAGTGTTTAAGTGGGGACCAATAACACGATCACTAAAAGAGATGAATATATTTAGAGTGGTAGATGCATACCACAGACATTGTAAGTACTGCGGATTTTCAGCACCAGATCTTGAAAGAACGACTATACAAGAAATTTCAAAAACTTGGCGGACAGTGCTGGATAGATATAATAAGGGCCGCACTAGCACGTTGTAGGTACGATAGGAAGAATTTGTGTTTCGTAGATAATCAAAGATAATGTTGTTTAACCTGGAGAGAACATATGCCGACAATCAATCCCAGCCTGGTCCCAACAGTTGCACCTGGGAATCTTTTCCAAGCACTGACCACCGATTCAACATTGAATGTTCGCTGGATTACGCCGACAGATCCAGTGTACTATGAGGCGATGAACCGCCCAATGGCGGATATTACTCTCCGACAACTCATTCTTGCGAAGACCCTCGACTCGCTGAGCATCAGTATCGGTCACGAAGCAATTTTCCCATTCCTCATCCAAGCCAGAGTCATCAATTCTACCACAAACGCGCAGCTTCCAAATGGCTGGATTTGGGATCTGCATATGTCGACGCCGAAAGATTGGCACGACTTCAGACTGGCGAAGATCAAACGCGAAAGTGGGACTAATCCGGGCTCAACTGGAGTTTATACCGGCGTCTTGCGGCTAATCTTCACGGCAGTCAAGGCGAACGATCCAACAGAGATAGCATTATTTACCGCTGACTACACCATCAACAGCGAGTTGACCTATCAGAGAATGAGGTTAACGGTCTGTACGGAAGAGCCAATAAATATCGACGTCAGTGAGACGGCGACAATCGACGGGTTTATTACTTTCCGAACGCTGCCACAAGACGACCCACTCGTCCAAGCCTTCTACAATCTAGTAGCCCCAGGGTCGATATTACCAACCGTTTACGCTATTGCGAACACCGGTTCTACGCCTTCAGAAATCGACAGTTATTCCGCAACACCTGTAAGCCATGGTACTGGTATGCTGGTCGATAGCTGCAACAATGCTATCCCAAATATTGCAAGTGATGCGGCGTCTTGGTTGAATGCATTCAACTACCCATTCGGTGCTGATTCTACCAGAACGTCAAGTGGGACGTTCGTCGTAACCATTCCGGCTTCGATGTTCCGCGAGTTCAATATCGTAGCACCCGCTGGTGATGAACCTACCGGTGATACGAGCGGAACATATTTCCCGGTCTGGATAAGCAGAGTAAAGCCTGTCGGGACTACGAACAATGAATTGCAGTTCTATTTCGCAACGCACAACGTCACTAGATTGAGCCCATCGCCAGACCCGATCGAATTCGCGATGTTAAGCCTGACACGCGACATGGTGACTGGCGATATCGTTGCAATCGAGCCAATTAACGACTTATTGCTACAATCTGGAACTGACTACGAATTATACTTCCAGGACTTCGGAAGAGGCCATGTAGTATTGAGCAGCCTCTGGGGGGCGACATCGACCGTCATTGATGCGTTCTTTGATGCTTTCGAATCGCTATTACCAGAACAATACGCAACATTCTTGCAAACCGCCACGCGATTAAGCTCTTTTGCTATTAGCCGCGTTCCGAGATGGACACCGACAGATGGACAATGCCGTGCGATGGTTGGTTCGACATCAACATTGACAACACCAATTCCCCCGTCTGAAGAAAACCGATTCGTCTGCGAACGCGACCAGGGGTTGGGGAATACGATCGATCTTGATTCACAGACCGGTATTATCCCAGTTGAAGGCGTTAGCCGATATGGGAATACTGGTGGTCTTGTTCGAAGAACAGTACAACTCTGTATCGACTACACAAAACTCCCTGCTGATACTGATACCGCCGCAAACGCATTCTATGAAGAATATGTTCTTCCGCGTTTGATAATCCTACTCGGTGGAAGAAGCCCGATCTGGGGCGACGAATGGTATAACGGTACCACTTTCTTGCGATTTAACGGAGATACTTGGCAGTCGATTTAGTAGGTATGGTCGACGATAATTCAAATTTATCGTAAACCACTTCACTACTAAAAGAAGAATTGCCATGGATCAATTATGCCTGGGTGGCAGATTTTCCGTTGAACACTGGTATAACGGCGAGCTGCTCGGAGTGCATTTATGTCACAACGATACAACCAACGAGGGAAAGAATAGATTTATCGATATTGGTTGGAATGGTGTACCCAAAATCACTACTTGGTACTTGAGTATCATAGACAATACTGGATATAGCGCACTAGCTGCAACAGACATCTATCGAAATATCAACCTGGCCGCTACTGCTTGGAAAGAGTATACTACTTATACCGACACCAACAACGGAGATAGTGCAACCACAAGGCCGGTTTGGGTCACTAACGCAGCATCAAATAAGATCACGACAAATACAACAAAAGCTGTGTTCACTTGTACTGCTGTCGGGATTATCAAGGGGCTATTTGTTGTTGGTGGCTCACCAAACGCACAAATAAAAGGCGACCACACAGGCGATAATAGCATCCTCTGGGCTACCGCTCTATTTAGTGCCGGCAATATCCCAGTATTCATTGGAAGCGTCTTGAGAGTCGTCTATGCTGTCAACGCATAGGAGAATATAATGGCACTACTTTGGATTGAAGGCTTCGAAGGATACGGCACAACACTTGGTTCCGTCAGTAGTGGCGTAGTGCAAGCACGCGGTTACTCATATGTGGATGGCTCTATATATATAGCTGCTGGTAGGATGTCAGGTTATAGTTCAAACCCAAATATAGCAAACTCTGGTAATTTACTCCTAACACCAGCACTGACAACTAATTCAACTCTGATAGCTGGTTGCGCTTTCTATTTTACCGTTAGTGATCGTACCGCTGGCATCAATTTTTATTACAACGGTACACTAGGTGTGAATGTTTTATTTAATCCAGCTGCTTCATCTAGTATCGCGGCGAAACTCGGAAGCACAACGCTTGAAACCTTTTCTGGCTTCCAGGTTTTGATAAACACCAATATATGGTATTATCTTGAACTCAAAGTTCTTTGTCATCCCACTGATGGCACAATCGAAGTACGCCTAAATGGAACAACAGTCATATCATTGAGTGGTATCAATACGCAAACAGGAGCCGAGCCTTACTACAACGTGGTTAGTTTGTGGAGCAGCTACCACAGTCGATGCGATGATTTCTATGTCTGCGACGGTGCTGGTACAGCATGCAACGATTTTCAGGGTGTGTGTAAAGTGATCGGAATTTTCCCAAATGCTGATACAGCAACAACACAATGGACACCAAGCACTGGAATAACGCACTATAATTTAGTAGATGAAAATCCGCCAAATACCAGCGATTATGTTTCAACCAACACACAAGCTAAGACAGATCTATATTCATACCCCAGCATAACTGGTGACGCTACAATAATCGGCATCCAAGTAAACACGCAAGTCAATTTACCATCAGGGACATCTGTTATTGTCGAATCTCCGATAGTGTCGAACGGAGTGGCCGATATTGGCCCAGACACTCAGATTCTAAGTTCGTCTTATGTGGATGCTCGCCATATTAGTATGACAAACCCCGATACTGGTTTAGCTTGGACGGTAGAAGATTTAGCAGCAGCACAAATAGGCGTGAAGGTGATGTAAGATGGCATTGCTTTGGATAGATGGATTTGAAGGATATGGTACGGCATTGACTACCGTCAGCAGCTCTCTCTTTAATGCTCGTGGATATACCGGAGTTTCAAGTGCTATCTACATTATTGTAGGAAAAACGATAGGTTATGGCATACGCAATAACGTCGCACACGATAGCTTGAACAAGTCTATATTTATGACTCCGGCATTAACAACAGATTCAACATTGATAGCTGGCTGTGCTTTTCTGTTTTATGGAAATAATATATCCTCAATCGATTTCTATGACGACGCAACACGCGGAATAAGTGCTACGTTGAGCCCGACTGCACCATCGCTGCTCACAATAAGGCTTGGTGCAAACACGATTGCTACATACTCTTCTTTTACTATGCGGTATAATGAATGGTACTATATGGAGATGAAAGTATTCTGCCATTCAACAAGTGGAACCATAGAAGTTAGAATAGATGGTATAACGGTCGTCTCACTAACTGGTATTAATACACAAGCTGGTGCGCACACATATCACAATAAAGCGAGCTTACTTGGTGCTCAATACAACCAACTTGATGATTTTTATGTCTGCGATGGCTCAGGAACGACAGCCAACGATTTTCAAGGCGTCTGCAAGATAATCGGACTGCTACCAGAGAGTGATACAAGTACAATTCAATGGGCACCGAGCACAGGTACAACTCATTATAATCTGGTTGATGAAAATCCCGCAAATGGAGATACTGATTACGTATCAACAAGCACGCAAGGATTAACCGATCTTTATAACTACCCAAATCTAGTTGGTACAGGAACAATCAAGGGACTCCAGCTAAACACACAAGCACGCCTGTCTGATGGTACATCCATGGTTTTAGAATCACCAATTATATCGAATGGCGTCACAGAATTAGGGCCAGACGCAACACTGACAAGCACTTCATACTTTGACTATCGACACATAAGCACAACAGATCCGAACACAGGGTCTGCCTGGACTGTCGACGGGCTTAATGCAGCACAAATTGGAATAAAGGTGATGTAATGGCATTACTTTGGATAGACGGATTTGAAGGATATGGCGTCACTGGGACCCAATCTGGTCTCGATTCGCGATATATCGTATCAAACACGACTTATTATAGCATCTTTGCTGGTCGTAATAGTGGATATTGTGTCGGATACAATAACGACGGTTCTGCTACGATTACGACACCAATATTATACACCAATACGAGTACAAAATCAACAAACTCAACACTCATAGCCGGGTATGCCTTTAAGCTAGCAGACTCAACCGGCTATAGCATGATCCAATTCAACGACAATGCGGTAAATGGCGTATCGATTACGATTTCAGGCAGCACAAATATTATCCTGACGCTAAAGGTCGCTGGGTCGACAGTCTCTACTTTCACTGGTCCCGCAATCACATTTGGATTTTGGTACTATATCGAGTTAAAAACGTATTGCGATAATACAGCTGGTACTATCGAGGTTCGTGTGAACGGTACCACTGTCATTTCACTGACCAGTTACGACACAAAGATTGGTGTCGATAACTGGTTCAACAATGTTACACTTCAGCAATATCACAGTTATACTGATGATTTATATATCTGCGACGGTTCTGGTACAACCGCAAACGACTTCCAGGGCGTTTGCAAAGTTTTTGCGTTATATCCAGTCGCCGACACTACAACGATAGAGTGGACACCAAGCGCTGGCTTAACACACTATAATTTAGTTGATGAAAACCCGGCAGCTACAGCCGATTATATATCGGCAACCACACAAAACAAAACCGATTCATATACATATCCCGCTTTAGCTTCTACTGGGCAGATTATCGGGTTGCAAATAGCAACTCGGACTAAACTAGCAAGTGGAACCTCGATAATCATCGAAACACCAATAAATTCAAATAGTCTAACTGATGTTGGTGCAGATTTGCGCGGACTGAGCACAAGCTACTTAGACTACCGCCGTGTGTGCGAAATAGATCCAAACACAGAACAGTCTTGGACTGCTAGTAGCATCGCAGCAGCACATTTTGGTATAAGGATAATGTAAAATGGCATTACTTTGGATAGACGGATTCGAGGGGTACGGGACATCAGGGAACGTGTCTGGGCTGACTGGACGCTACTTTTCAACGTCTCAAGCCCAATATGCGGTTATAACACCTGGAAGAATTGCAGGTTATGCCGTAGGACAGACTACGACAACTGCCGCGATTTCTTTCACTACGCCAAATCTGACAACCGATCCAACGATGACTGTAGGTACTGCGTTTTGGATTAATGGTACCCAGTATAACGCTGGGATAACGTTATACGATAATGCTACTGCTGGCGTTAGCGTGTACGTCTATCCAACTGCCCCAAACTCAACTATTGTTGTAAAAGTTGGCAATACGACTGTTGCAACATATACCGACTTCCTTATAGCACTCAACACTTGGTATTATCTCGAACTAAAAGTGTTCTGCCATTCATCAAGCGGAACAATTGAAGTCCGGCTTGATGGAGTTACTTTAGGAACGCTAGCTGGCATTAATACGCAAACCGGTGTCGATGCTTATTACAATAGAGTGACGCTCGGTTTCTATGCGACTGCTGCTTTTGATGACTTCTACGTCTGCGATGGGTCGGGCTCTTCACTAAATGATTTTCAGGGTGTCTGCAAAGTTCTGGGTTTATTTCCAAATGCCGACACGTCAACGATTCAATGGACGCCAAGTACCGGAACGACTCACTATAACCTTGTAGATGAGAACCCGGCAAACGGTGCCACAGATTATGTGTCAACAAGCACACAAGCAAATACAGACCTGTACACTTACCCAAGCTTAGTGGGAACGGGAACAATTCTTGGACTACAGGTAAATACCACAGTTGCGTTGCCGTCTGGTACGTCTGCGATTATCGAATCGCCGATATATTCAAACGACGTTTTGGAACTTGGCCCCGACACAACAATCACCTCGACCAGTTACGCCGATGTTCGGCACATAAGCACGACAGACCCAAATACTGGGTCTGCGTGGACGGTAACAAATCTAGCTGCCGCGAAAATCGGCATAAGGATGATGTAAATGGCATCGTTCTTCACAGACAGGCGTAAAAGTGATGTAGTTACAACAATATTCCAAGAGATATAACTATGGCTGGAACAGTACGCGTCACGCGGCAAATAATGGAGGTCTTAATCTCCGGTAATATCCTTCCGCCATATACCTACGGGACGACAAGAGCATCAAGGCAAATAACAGAAGTTCTGATTAGTGGTGGCAATGCTTTACCACCGTACCTCTACGGTACAACGAACGCATGTAGACAAATTATCGAGATCTTAACAGCAGATCCATATTACGATATCGACGGGTCTAACACACTAACATTTGCACAAACCTCAGGGCCGCTAGCTGTACAGGCACCGTCGCAATATGACAAACCGATGATATCGAAATCGGGAACAATGCAGTCGTTAACAAACGTCGATATCGTCAACCATGGTGATTTTCCAACATGGTCAACAAACAGCCTGGCTTGGACACAAACGCGACAAGCCATTAGTGCGAGAGTCGAAGCGAACGCAGCTTGTTTCAACAACGTAGCAAGTGTATTCGGATCGTTAGCTGGCGGAAATAAATGGTTCGCGGGCGTTCTTGCTCCAAATGGGTGTATCTATGGGATACCATATGGTTCAAATTCAATTTTGAAGATCGATCCGACAACAGATGCAGCAACGACATTCGATACTTATGCTGGCAATGCAAAATGGTGGGGAGGTGTCTTAGCACCAAATGGAATGATATATGGAATTCCTCATATTGATAGCACAGCAGTTCTGAAGATAGACCCAACAACAGATACATCGACGACGTTCGGTACGATTGGCACCGGTGTAGGTGATTATGCAGGTGCTGTTTTGGCACCAAATGGAATGATATATACTATTCCATGCACTGGCACAGTAATAGCGAAAATCGACCCAACAACTGACACAACAACAACATTCGGTAGTCTATCTGGCACCAACAAATGGATAGGTGGGTGCTTAGCTCCTAATGGATGTATCTACGGTATGCCATATACCAGTACTACAGTCTTAAAGATTGATCCAACGACTGATACTGTCACAACATTCGGTAGTCTGTCTGGAACTGCTAAATGTCAAGGTGCCATTTTAGCACCAAACGGCATGATTTATGGGATACCGTGCAATTCTGCGGCATGTATAAAAATCGACCCAACAACTGACACAGCAACAACCTTCGGTGCGCTAGGGGCCACAACCACCAAATGGTTATCTGGTGCTCTTGCCCCAAACGGCATGATATATGCAATGCCGCACAATACAGCCATAGCCACGGTATTACGAATCGATCCAACGACAGATACAGCCGTAACATTCGGCGCATTAGGTTCTGGCGTCAACAAATGGGCAGGTTGCGTATTAGCACCAAATGGTGTTATCTACGGGATACCATTTACCGCAACAACAGTGGTCAAGGTTGGATATGCATTAGATGACGTCCCACTCGATTTCTGTTTGTCTCGGCACTTCAATAAGTTCTAAATAACAAATTTAAATTATGAACAAAACAAAGTCATCCGCCGAAAGTTCTATTCAACCAAGAGGCGAGTTCTTCGTTGAACACGTCCGTCGCGGCAAGGTGATTAACTCTTTTCAAGCTCCAAACGGCGTCACAGTCGGTGGTAAAAATGGCATATTAGATACAAATTTCTATGACGGCACACAATATTCAAAATGGTTTATCGGTCTTATCGACAGTATCGGTTATTCGACTCTATCAGAAATCGACACCTACCAGTCGATAAATTTATATGCCAGCAGCTTATCTGGCTTGCCGTACTGGAGGTATTATTGGAAATATCGCAAGCGAATTACAATCGACAACACAAATGTTGGGTCTGATGACTTGACAAATTTCCCATTATGTATCAGGATTAACGCTGATGCAGACATGGTTACTGCATTGGCTACAGGATATGACATCAGATTCACTTCTGTAGATGGCGTAACTCTATTAAATTACGAGCGTGAGTATTGGTCGGGCGGGAATGGATCTGCGGTCACCGCCATATTTTGGGTACAGATTCCGACCATAAGCCATACAACACCAACGGATTTCTATATTTATTATGGCAATCCGAACGCACCAGATGGTCAAACTGCTACTAGTACTTGGGCTACCGACTACAAAGGTGTCTGGCATCTTAGCGAAATTGGCACAGGCGTTGCTGGTAATTACCATGATTCGACAATTAACGCTAATAATAGCACCAGCACAGCATTACAACCAATAAGAGATACTGGTGAAATAGGATATTGCCAGAATTACGATGGCAACAAAACGATGATGGTGACGAACGGCGCATCGCTCACCATCACAAGCTGCACTATGCAAGCATGGGTCAATCCAAAATATGCAACAGGCGCAAATATTATTGGCTTCGATAGTGGCTATGTCTTAGAAATTGGACGCGTAACAACAAGTAAAATTGGTGCTTACTTCTATCTCAATGGAGCCTGGGTTCCTTTCGCTCTTGAAGGATTGATAAGTTTATCGACATGGACATCGCTTGTAGTGACATATGATGCTACTACCGGAGATGCCATGCTTTACATGAACGGTCAATGGGTTTCGACTATTAATTATGCTGGCAACTACCCAATAGCCCATGCTACCGCAACTGCAAATGGGATAGGTGGACATACATCGACTCTGTTTTATACTGGCTTAATAGATGAAGTACGTGTATCGTCATTAGTCAAGCCAGCTGCTTGGATCAATTTCGAATATATGAATTTAACATCATCTACACAAGAATTGACTTGGTATCCTCAAGCTGAGCTAACCTGCTTGCAGGGTAATAATTGGCTTGAGTGTACGAACTATATTGACACAAGTAGCAACAGTGCATACACAAGGCCGATTTGGAGTAAGAATGCAGCATCTGGGCAAGCGATCATTAATACTACAAAGGCTACTTATACCATAACATCAGATTGCACTATCAGTGGTCTGTTCTTGGTTGGTGGACCTACATCACAGACAAAAGGAGACAAATCGGCCAATAACGTATTGTGGTCGACTGCGCCTTTTACATCAAATGTCGCTCTTGAAGCAACAGATCAATTGTTGATCGTATACTCAACTTACATATAACTATGGCATATCAAAAACCGTTAGTAGAGAAATCGAATTCGATTGCATCACTCGCCAGCGGCGATCTGTTAGACCATGGCGATTTTCCGCTATGGAGTGATAATAAATTAGCATGGACGCAGACACAAAGAGCCATATGTGCTAGAATTGGAACAAATCGTGCTTGCTCGCAATTGACATATACTACATTCGGGAGCTTCGCAGGTACCGGTAAATGGTATGGCGGTGTTCTAGCACCCAATGGATATATTTATGGTATACCATGTGGAACAACATCAATTTTAAAAATAAACCCTACGACTAATACAGCGACTACTTTTGGTAGTGTTGGCCCTGGCTCGGTTGCATGGGCGGGCGGCGTGCTTGCACCAAATGGTATGATTTATGGCATTCCATTGACTGGGACCGAGATATTAAAAATAGATCCGACAACCGATACAACTACAACATTTGGTAGCTTCGCAGGAACATATAAGTGGACTGGTGGTACTGTTGCTTCTAATGGTATGATATATGCAACCCCATATAGTAGCACTACAATTTTAAAGATAGACCCAACTACCGATACGGCAACTACTTTCGGAAGCCTTGGGGCCACAACATATAAATGGCAAAGTAGTGTCTTAGCGCCGAACGGCATGATTTATGGAATACCATGTGCCAGCACTACAGTATTAAAAATTGATCCTACTACCGATTCTGCAACAACATTTGGAAATTTTAGTGGGTCTTATAAATGGTGTGGTGGTGTTTTGGCTCCAAGCGGTATGATTTATAGTTTTCCACAAGACACAACAACTTGCTTGAAAATCGATCCGACAACAGACACAGCGACGACATTTGGTACTTCATCTAGCACTTACAGATATGTTGGTGGCGTGCTTGGCGCAGATGGATATATTTATGGCGTACCTTGCGCGGCAGTATTAATGGCGAGAATCGATCCGACTCTCGATACTTACGCCACGTATAGCAGTTTGGCTGTGGCGAACAAATGGAATGGCGGCATATTGGCACCGAATGGGAGCATATATTGTATGCCATTTACTGCAACGACAGTCTTGAGGATCGGCACCGCATTAGATGATGTGCCGCTCGATTTTTGTTTATCTAGACACTTTAACAAGCTTTAAATTATGGCTGGTACTATCCGCACAAGCAGGCAACTGGTCGAGGTGCTCACCAAGGGTAATCTTTTACCGCCATACACATACGGCACAACAAACACCAGCAGGCAACTGATCGAGATTTTGGTTAGTGACAATAGTGCTCTCCTACCGCCATACGTATACGGTTCGGCTGATATGTGTCGCCAATTTATTGAGGTACTAGAAACAGAACCATATAACGATTTAGATGGATCAAATATTATTACCTTTAGTCAAATAGCTGGTGATAATATATCACCAGCTACAGCCATCACATTCAAAAGTCCATTAATATCGAAATCTGGTATAGTCAAGACGCTAGATGGCGATATCGTCAACCATGGTGATTTTCCAACATGGTCAACAAACAGCCTGGCTTGGACACAAACGCGACAAGCCATTAATATGAGAGCAGAAGCGAATGCGATCTGCTTCAATCCTGTTGCATCGACGTTTGGTAGCTTATCTGCAGATGCGGATAAATGGTTTGGTGGCGTCTTAGCTGTAAATGGAATGATATATGGCGTCCCCTACTCGTCTACCTCAATTTTGAAAATCGATCCAACAACTGATACAACAACAACCTTTGGGAGCTTAGCTGGAACATTAAAATGGGCTGGTGGTGTTCTAGCTCCGAACGGTTGCATATACTGCATACCATACGACAGCGTTACTATTTTGAAAATCGATCCAATAACAGACACAGCAACAACTTTTGGAAGCTTAGACGGAACAAGCAAATGGCGTGGCGGTGTCTTGTCTGCTAGCGGCATGATTTACGGAATACCATTCGATAGCACCGCAGTCCTGAAAATCGATCCAACAACTGACACAGCAACAACATTTGGAAGTTTAACTGGAACTAGCAAGTGGTATGGTGGAGCTTTAGCATTTAGTGGTAATATATATGGCGTACCGTTCGACAGCACCACAGTTTTGAAAATCGATCCAACAACCGATACAGCAACAACTTTTGGAAGTTTATTAGGGACTGGCAAGTGGGCAGGAGGTGTTGTAGCGTCTAATAATGCTATTTTTGGTATGCCACGCAATTTCGCACAAGCTTTGAAAATAGATCCTGCAACAGACACAGCTACAATGTTCGGTAGTCTTGGCAGTTCGGCTTGGCCTTTCTATAAAACAATCACAATCTCGAATACAAATGTTGGAAGCACATTAACAGATTTCCCATTGTGTGTCAAAATAACAGCTGACACCGATATCGGAGCTGCTTGTTTGGCGTCCGGCGATGACATCATATTCACCGACGACATCGGAAACACCTACTACACTGAGGTAGAATCATTTGCTGTTACTGCCGGGTCCGCAACTGGCGTCTTTTGGGTAAAAGTGACAATCTCATCATCGTCAACGACAGTAATCTATTGTCGATATGGCAATCCTAATGCAGGCAGTAGAACCGGAACAACATCGGTATGGGATTCCAATTTCAAGGAAGTATATCACCTCAAAAACGGAACTACATTATATGCGACCGATTCTACGTCTAACGCAAGTAATGGTACAATTGTTAATTCTATAGCAGCCGCCGGCAAGATAGATGGTTGTGCTGCATTCAACGGAAGCAACAGATATATCTCAATACCACGCGCAATATCGACCGCATGGACAATCTCATTTTGGATGAATGCTACTTCTAACGGTGCCGGGTCGTCTGGTAATCAATGGTATAATGGTAGTGGCCTTGTTGATGGTGAAGTCGGTGGCGTAACCAACGACTTCGGTGTATCGTGGCTAAGTAACAGAGTCGCTTTTGGTATCGGAAATGGCGATACTACAATTCAAACTGGTACATTAAGTCTAAGCACCTGGTATCGCGTATCTTGCGTACGTGATACATCTACGGGCAAGATATCTATATATATAAATGGTGCTCTTGCATCTGGTCCAACAAGTGCACCAACGGCGGCAAGAACGACGCCTGCTAATCTGGCAGTAGGGCGAATACAAACGGGTGGAAACTATTATAATGGACTTATCGATGAAATTCAGATTTCAAGCATAGCTAGATCTGCAGACTGGATAAAGTTCGATTATTACAACCAGTCTGCAGGCGAAATAACATGGGGCGGCCAAGTGACAACTTCGGCATGGTCTGGTGGTGCTCTTGCTCCAGACGGTATGATATATTCAGCGCCACATAGTTCAACAGCTACGATTTTAAAAATAGACCCGACCGCTGATATAGTATCTGTTTTTTCCGATTTAAGCACATCTGCCACAGAATGGACTGGTTGTGTGCTGGCTCCGAATGGTGCGATATATGGAATACCGCAAAATGGAACAACTGTTGCGAAAATCGGTGGGCCTTTAGATGATGTCCCAACAGATTTTCCGCTCTCGCGTCATTTCAACAAGTTTTAATTAATATGTCATATCAAAAACCACTAATTGAAAAATCTCACACAATCGGCACTCTCGCAAGTGGCGATTTGGTCAATCATGGAGATTATCCAGTTTGGAGTGATAATAAGCTGATATGGCAACAAACACAATTAGCAGCATGTGTCAGAGCTGGCACCAATCGACATAGTTCACAAAAGTCTTCCAAAACATTCGGGAGCTTGACCACATCTGCGTCAAAATGGGTAGGTGGCGTCGTTGCACCAAATGGTTATATCTATGGTATTCCATATGACAGCGCATCAGTACTGAAGATTGATCCGACGACCGATACAGCGACAACATTTGGAAATTTTGTCGGAACAGCTAAATGGCGTGGTGGCGTTCTAGCTCCAGATGGCCATATTTATGGAATACCTTATGATAGTAACACGATTTTAAAAATTGACCCAACAACAGACACAGCAACAACAACCTATAGTTTAGGACCAATCTTTAGAAAACAAATAACGATTTCTCATACCTATGTCACTACTGACCTGATCAACTTCCCATTATGTGTCAAAATCACAGCCGACACTGATATCGGAGCTGCTTGTTTGGCGTCCGGCGACGACATAACATTCACCGACGCCGATGGGATAAACCTAGCAGTAGAATGCGAAACTTTTTCTGTTACTAGCGGATCTGCTACAGGCGTCTTTTGGGTTTGTGTCCCATTGATATCGTCGGCATCCAACACAGCGATATATTGTTGCTACGGTGATAGTTTAGCCACGCCAAGAACAAACACGACGTCGGTTTGGGATTCAGATTTCAAGGGCGTCTGGCATCTTGGTGATGGGTCTACTTTATCAGCAGCCGATTCAACCAATAGTGGAAGCAGCGGGACGATAACTGGCATAACGGCGGGAGCAGGTCAAACTGATGGATGCGCCGTGTTTGATGGTTCTACATCTCATGGCATTTCAGTACCACCAGGTAGTAACTTCGATCTCACCAACAACACTACACTTGAATGTTGGTTTAAGACATCATTTGCAGGCTCACCATATCAAACAATGATAGCGCTGTTTGACGAATCAGTATCGTCAGGCACACCAATAGGATACAGAATAGTTATTTCTGGTAGTGGAAGCAACTACAAGATACAATTTGGAATGAGAACTGTTGATGCAGGAACATGGTATAATGTGTTTAGCTCAACAGCAGGATTAAATAATGGCATATGGCATCACGTGGCAGTCGTACGTGCTGATATTCTTGCGACCGTATATGTCGATGGTGTATCTGTAGCGACCCTTAGTGTACCAAGTGATCCTGTATCAGCACCATATGGTGCTTTTAGATTTGGTAATAGTTATTATAATGGTATGCTTAATGAACCTTTTACAGGATCGATTGATGAAACACGTATATCGCAAACAAATAGATCTGCGTCATGGGTAATCTTCACATATCGCAATCAGTCGTCATCAAATCAACTAACATGGGGCAACCAAACAGCATTTCACCGATGGTCAGGCGGTGTTCTTGCAGCAAATGGTTATATTTATGGGATTCCATCAAATTCTGACACCATCTTAAAGATTGACCCGGCAACAGATACAGTTACGACTTTTGGAAGCCTTGGGAGTGGCTCCGATCTAAAGTGGATCGGGGGAGTGTTATCACCAGATGGTTCCATTTATGGTATACCATACAACAATTCAGAAATTCTCAAAATCAGCACTGCGTCTGATATAACAACAGCTATTGGAAAACAGGTATACTATAAACAGATTACAATATCATGTACTCATGTTTCTACCGATTTAATAAATTTTCCGCTATGCGTCGTAATAACAAGTGACGCTGACATGGGCGCTAAGTGCTTACCATCAGGATATGATATCTATTTTACTGATTCTTGCAGAAATATGTTGTATGTCGAACAAGAATCTTTTTCGATCACCAACGGACTGGCTACTGGTGTTTTCTGGGTCAGAGTCCCCGTCGTTTCGTCGTCGACAAATACAATAATAAACTGTTGTTATGGCGACTCAGAAGCAACAGCTAGAACAAACACAACATCGGTATGGGATTCGAATTTCAGAGGTGTGTGGCATCTAGGCGATGGGACGACTCTATCTGTAAAAGATTCAACAGCTTACGCGTGTGATGGTGTCAATTCTGGCGCTACAGCATCGACAGGACCAGTAGGTGGTTGTGCATATGTCGATGGGTCGACATATATCACAGTAGACAATGCTTATGTGAATTTGACTACCTCACTAACTATGTCATGTTGGGCAAAACGCATTGGATGGATGGGAGCTTGGGCATCATTGTTATGCAAGCCGTACTATCTATCAAGTTGGACTATGCCATACCAGCATTATCGTATTGCCAGAAGCAGCACAAACGACGTGTTTGCATATACAACAAATACACAAACTGACGCTGGTGTAATAAACACAACAAATATTGGTGACGGCGTTTGGTATCATATTGCTGCATCGATGTCGGCTGGTGCGGCTTATATGTACGTGAATGGTGTCCTCGTTGATAGTGGGTCGTGCCCGGTCCCCATAGCGTGCTCTGGCACGACTCCGTTATATATCTGTCATACAGGCACAGGCGACGTTAACTTCAGAGGCTACGTCGATGAAGTCAGATTATCTGATATGGCAAGATCAGATGCATGGATAGCATTTGAGTACTACAATCAATACTCTGGTGAAATAACATGGGGTTCAGAGTCCACTATTAGAACATGTGGCTATCGAGTCCCGGCAGTTTTCGCTGGCGGTGTAATATCGATGAACAACATAATTTATGGGATACCAAGCGATAATGCGTCGTCTATTTTGAAGATCGATCCAATAACCGATACAGCAACAACCTTTGGGACTATAACCGATGTAGCAAGATGGGCTGGTGGTGTCCTCGGACCAAACGGCCTTATCTACGGGATACCTCATAATAGCACAACAATACTACAAATCGACCCGACAACAGACACTTTTACGACATTTAGTAGCTTGACTGGAACAAGCAAATGGTGTGGTGGCAGCGTCAGTCTCGACGGAGCGATTTATGGGATTCCATACACAAGCGATACGGTGTTAAAAATAGGAGCAAGTCTAGATGATGTTCAATCGGGCTTCTGCCTGTCCCGATATTTCAACAAATTTTAAATCATGGCATATAAAAAACCACTCACAGTAACATCAAATAAAATAGAATCTCTGCCGGTCACAGATATGGTGAATCATGGTGATCCACCGGCTTGGACTACGAACAGTTTAAACTGGGCGCAAACGAGACAAGCTGTATCGGCACGTGCTGGCATTAATATGGCTGCTTCACAACAAATAGCGACAACCATCACCAGCCCCAACATAACGTCAGAATCAGGCAAATGGCAAAGCTCTACACTAGCACCTAATGGATCAATATATTGTATACCATATATCGCTACATATGTAATGAAAATAGATACTGCTACTGACACAACCATTGTGTTCGGCGAATTATCGTCAGACACAAAAAAATGGTGGGGAGGTGTTCTAGCACCAAATAATAACTGCATATATTGCATACCAAGAGATGCAAACACAATATTGAAAATAGATACTAATACTGATACAGTTACAACATTTGGTAGCATATCAGCCGACGCAAATAAATGGATAGGCGGTGTCTGTGCTGCTGATGGAAATATATACGGCATACCCTTTGATGCTGCTGAGATCCTTAAAATCGATCCAATGACAGACACAGTTACAACATTTGGAAGTTTATCTTCAGGCGCAAATAAGTGGATTGGTGGTGCGCTTGCTCCAAATGGTTATATTTATGGCATTCCATATTCTTCTACGTCGATATTAAAAATCGATCCAACGACAGACACAGCCACAACATTTGGTAGCATATCTGGTAGCGCAAAAAGCTACGGCGGTGTATTGGCATTGAACGGAATGATTTATACTATTCCGGCCGATAGTACTACTGTGATTAAAATTGATCCAACAACAGACACAACAACAACATTTGGCAGTCTTACTGGCACTCAAAAATGGGCTGGTGGTGCCCTAGCGCCAAATGGCATGATCTATGGGATCCCAATCAATAGTGCTACAATATTAAAAATCGATCCAGCAACAGACACAGCCACAACATTTGGTAGTCTTGGTGCGGCTACTTTTAAGTGGTGCGGTTGTTCTCTAGCACCAAACGGCATCATTTATAGTGCCCCAAATTACGCTCAGACAATATTAAAAATTGGCTCTGCTGCTGTTGACATTCCAATCGATTTTCCGCTATCAAGATTCTTTAACAAATTTTGATGTATTTCACATAGTAGATAATTCATCGTTGCGGATACGATGCTGCTTGTCGCGGCGAAATCCGAGTAGAGAGTAGTAGAGAGTAGTAGAGAAGGAGGTGTCTTATGACACTCAACAGCAAGCTCGCCGGTGCGCGTGCCATTCTTGAGGCACATAACAATTCTTCAAGCACCAAATCCGTGGACGTCGAGGCGTTCTTCACTAATCTAACCAATATGGGCGGGTCATCAGAGGATACTCTGTCTGCCGCCAGTTGGGAGGATCTAGAAGAATGTGGT
>Ga0172381_10000309_pt1 | contig 59348 bp, 58 predicted proteins | sample Leawel6488metaG_FD_119754 | JGI IMG/M metagenome (GOLD analysis project Ga0172381, IMG submission 119754) | Leachate microbial communities from a municipal landfill in Southern Ontario, Canada - Leachate well 64-88 metaG | ecosystem: Engineered > Solid waste > Landfill > Unclassified | place... | reverse complement strand
CTCATCATCTGCTTGTCTTCCTCCAAGATTATAATTTTGATCTTGGCAGCCTAGCAGATTTTGGTAAGATTATTAACTATCTAACGAATACACTTTCGGTAAGATTTTTCACTATCTAAGTCGTCTCCTTGTAATTAGGTTTGACAAGGAGTAGAGTTAAGGTATGGAAATAACTCCGCTCAAACAACAATTTTATCATAGTTGCTTGGTTACAAGCCTGCTTATGATCTCGAAAATGACCGATCAATCGATCGAAGAGAGGGTTTTTATTGAAGGTGAAAAAAGACGATTTGATTATTCTTTAAGCGGTATTTTGGAGTCGTTTGTCGATAATACTATGTTGTCAGTTGAGGTGACGGTTGACAGTAAATATTTTGCCGAAGAATTATTGAATAGTCTAAGCAAGAAAAACAAAAAAATTAAAATTATAAACGAGAAGATTACTACAAAGATGATTAAAAAGCTTCTAGAAAAGCAGGAAGTTGTTGTGTATATAGACGATAATTTCTTGGGCCACACTTCGCATACTTCACACTATGTTGTGATTGAAAAATTTATCCCAAGTGGGAAATTTCAGATTATTGATCCGTCAACCGGCAACAGAAAAACGCTGACCGAAAAGAAACTCGAAGAGTCGATTTTGAGTTTAAAAAGTTACATCAAAAAATGTCCTTTGGTGATTAGAAAAGTCTAAGTTTTTTTGCGAGCTAAAGCTCGCGCTCCGTTATTCCATAATAATATTGTCATTCCGGACTTGATCCGGAATCTATTTTGCGAGCTAAAGCTCGCATGCTTTATGCAAGGGGTAGGCGAACCTACTTGCGAAGCGGTTCTCCTACCCCTTGCAACCCCACCTCATTGCTCGCTCAAAAGCATGATTTTTCATAACATTAGGTTTGAGCTCCACTCTCAAACCGCCGGGGAGAACTCGCCGCGACAAGTTTGCGCGGCTACTCGCCCAAGAAGCGAAAAATCATCTTTTGGGAAAGGAGTCGCAAGCGACGATCTGTTGAATTTCTCTTCAGTAAGGAGTAATTTATTTGTGGTAAAGCAAACATAATTGAGATTTAAAATGAGTGAAATTGAAGAAGTAAAAAAAGAAATTCAACTTATCAAAGATCGCAACAAATCTGTCGAGCTAGATAAAAAGTGGGAAACAAGTTGGATGCGCAGAGTTTTAATTGCAATTTTCACATATTTATCGATCAGTATTTATATGTGGGTTGTGCATATCGACCGGCCATGGCTCAACGCTATTGTTCCGACAGTCGGCTTTATGCTCTCAACCCTAACACTCCCGTGGTTTAAAAGGATGTGGATGGATAAAAAATGATTCAGGTTGCATTTCTTTAAAGCCTGACGATCGGGAAAAAATATATCTTAGAATAATGAAAAAAATACTCCCAATTTTACATGCAGTTCTTCTGCTAGTTTCTTTGCTCTCGCCGCTATGGGCGGATTGGAAAATTGTTGTTATTGGATTTGTGGTCTATATTTTACAAAAAGTGATTTTCAAAGGTTGCTTGTTGTCTTTCGCTGAATTTGGCAGAGAGAATGGCAAACCCAAAATGCATTTCACGCCGTATTATTTGAAAAAATTTTTTGGTCTTAAGGCAACCGAACGGATGGTAATGAGATTTCTCGATTACATAGTTGCACCACTGGTTCCAATTGTTGCTATTCTTATTCAAATTGTTTTTCACTATCGGCCATTGATAAAAATCTAGAGTCATTTTCAGCAATAATTCAGCAAGATTAAAGTATACTTGTGATATGAAATATTGGATCAAGATCGACAGACTGATGGCGTGGGTGCTCTTTGCGACAATGCTAACGTACTTGATTTCCGGCTACGGCATGACAAAGGGGTTGATTGATAGTTCTCTCGCTCGCACCATCCATAACCAAGTTCTGACATATATAATGCTCGTCACTTTTGTGTTTCATAGCGCTTTCGCGATCAGGCTTGCACTGATGAGATGGAAAATCTGGAATACATATGGAAAATGGCTATGGATAATATTTTATGCTCTATTTATTTTTGGGTTTATTTATATAGACAAGTTCTATCAAAAACCGTCTTTGAGTTTTGGCAGTGAGAATTCCAAAGTTACACAGACGGCCAACTCCGGCTCGGACAACTCTAGCCCAATCGCAACTAGCATTAAAACATTTACCGCCTCCGAGTTAAGTAAATACAATGGCCAAAATGGCAACCCGGCTTACGTTGCGGTTGATGGAGATGTTTATGATCTCTCGAGCGTTTTTCAGGATGGAAAGCATTTTTCTCACTATGCAGGGACAGAGCTAACGAATGTATTTTATACTTACCATGCTAAAAGTGTTCTTGCAAAATATCCGATTGTAGGTTCTTTTGTTAAATAAAATGCCCCCAAACAAAAAAGAAAAATTGATTATGACCGAGGCGCTGGCGAGAAGGGGCAACGCTATTCTACTCGGTCGCAGAAAGAAAAACGGATTTGGACAAGGAAAATGGCTTGGGCTCGGCGGAAAGTTAGAGACAAACGAGAGCATTGAGGATGCAATGGTTCGCGAGTGCAGTGAAGAAGCAAATATCAAGGTCAAAAAATTTGCCAAAAGGGGAGTGTTAACTTTTTATTATGCCGATGACCCGAATATGGAAGTTCATTATTTTGAAATTCTAGATTATAGTGGTGAGCCGACAGATTCCGAAGAGATGGAAGTGAAATGGACGACTCTTGATAAAATTCCGTACAAGAACATGTTTCCGAATGACCGCTACTGGCTTCCGATGTTTTTAGAAAAGAAATATTTTGAGGGGGAGTTTTATTTCGACAAAAGTTACAAGATTGTCAGATACAAAATAAATCATATTAAGGCCAGCGCATAGCCTTTGGTGTTTTTTAGAAAAACTAGCACGTCCCTTTCATCCAAATCTAAGTTCGTGGTAAAATAAGTCTAAATAAAAATAAGGGGCAATAATGGATAATAAAAGAACTTTTGTCATAGTGCTAGTTGTGGTAGTTGTGCTTGCGGCAATAATAGCAGTTGCTTATTGGTGGACAAGCAGAAGGAGTAAACCAAATTCACAATCTTCAGGATTGTTAAATGAAGTTACATACACTTGCGATGGTGGAAAGACAATAAATGCGTCGTTTTATGAAAAAGATGTAAAACTTCTTCTAAATGACGATAGAAATCTCGACTTGCCTGTTGCAATGTCTGCCTCTGGTGCGCGATACGCCAATAGCGACGAATCAATAGTTTTTTGGAACACCGGAGACACTGCCTTTATCACTGAAGGCGACAAGACTACGTTTGAAAACTGCATAGAGTAACTTCCCTGGTTCTATTTGCCCTGTACGGTAATTGAAAGTGCTGTCAGGACATTGCCGCTGTAGAGCGCTTTTACGTTAAGTTTGTCGTTAACCTTGAGGTCCGAAACCGATAATTTTTTGTTGCCTCTTTTTATTTGGGTGGATTTATTGACAACTAGATCGACAATATTTTTTGGGCTCAATTTGAGGTTCTGGCTGATATTGGTTAGCCTTACCTGGATGACAGTTTTATTGCTATTGATATTATCGATCGTTCCGCCTATGACAACATTGAACTTCTCGGGAGTGGGCACTACTTGGGTGGCGGTCGCAGTTGCCGTTGGACTCGGTGATGGTGTTGCCGTTACCGAGGCGGTCTTAGATGGGGTTGGAGAAGGCTGGGGAACTTTATTTGACAATAGGGTGATAAGTTTACTGGCGTTTATTCGGCCATAGCCAAAATATTGATTCCAGCCATTTGCATCGTATGGAAACGAACCTACCTTGTCGCTTGTTGATTTTATGTAATTTAACATGTCAGCTTTACCGACTGTTTGATTTGTCGAGGAAGCATATCCTAAGGCAAGCTCTAGTAGGCCGGAAAATTGTGGAGTTGCCATCGATGTTCCGGACATGTAGCGGTAAGAATTAGATAAGTAAGTGGAATTTATGCTAACCCCGGGCGCCCCTGAGAAAACATTTTTTCCATAACTTGAAAATGTGGCTAGATTATCGGCCGAGTCGGTAGCGCTTATAGCAATTGCCCCCGTACAAGCGGCGGGATAGAGGGGAGCGCTAGAGGCGCTGTTGCCTGCCGCGGCGACAACATAAACCCCTTTGTTGTTTGCATAATTCACTGCATTTTGAAGCGTTACGGAGGGGGAGGCGCCACCCAAACTCAAATTAATCACCTTCGCGCCGCGATCGGCCGCATACGTGATGCCGCTTGCTACCGCGTCATAAGTTCCACTTCCCGCGGAGTTTAGTACTTTCACTGGGATAATAGAGCTTTTGTACCCGATGCTGGCAACTCCGGTAGAGTTGTTGGTGATAGCTCCGATAATTCCCGAGACATGAGTTCCATGTCCGTGATCATCTGTTGCGTTTGTGTTGTTGCTGACGAAATTATATCCGTTTGATACTTCTCCGGAAAGATCAGGATGCGTGGAAAGTACACCGGTATCAACCACGGCGATCGGTCCGAAATTACCCTTTGCCAGATCCCATGCCGAAGAAGTTTGCATTTTAGTTAGTCCCCATTGCGTCGAATACTGAGGGTCGTTCGGAGTAAGGAGAGCTGTCGCAATGTAATTTGGCTCCGCATATTCAACTTCCTTCATTGCTTTAAATTTACTGATAGTTTGCCCAACGCTCGCATTTGTAGGAATAGTTATAACACGAGTTTTTATGCCATCGATTTCCTTCTTTTGTTTTGTTTTGGTTTTTGTAAGTATTTGACTTATTTGGGTGTTGTTAGTGCTACTTTTAAATTTAACCAAGATAGTATTATCGACAGATGCTCCCTTGACTGGATATCTAGAGAGGACCTCGGGTTCCTTGCTAGCGCTTGCCGTACCAGAGAAGATTTTTTCCGCCAAGCTTTTTGCAAAGTTGGGCTTTATCAGAATTGTTATTAAAATGGCTACCAGCAGGACTACAAACCCAATAATAACGCCTTTAACTACCTTAAGGACTTGTGTTCCTTTTCCCATATTCCCCTCCTAATTGTTTAAAATTCCAAGTAGAACAAATCTCGCTCGGCTGTATTTTACCACATTTTTGGTTAATTAAGTAGCAGAGCTCAACGAATAGTGACTCGCAGTGATCGGACCGGAAGTGTTACAATAAAGAAATGGATTACGGAAAATTACCCAAAGCCCTGAGACTATCTAAGGCAATCGGTCCTAGTATTATTCTGCTAGGACTGGGCTTGGGCTCCGGCGAACTGATTTTGTGGCCCTATCTGGTTTCTAATTTTGGACTCGGAATAATTTGGGCCGCGGTTGCAGGAATTACTTTCCAGTTTTTTATTAATCTGGAAATTGAGAGATATTCGCTTTTGAACGGAGAAAGTATTTTCGCGGGCTTCGCCAGATTTTCAAAAAAAACGCCCTATTGGTTTATATTTTCAACCTTTATCGCTTGGATGTGGCCGGGGATAATTGCTGTCTCGGCAAAGCTATTCGCCAATGTTTTGGGTGTTGAGAACTATGGCTATTTTGGTATTGCTTTCTTGATTTTAATTGGATTAATTTTGACACTGGGGTCGAGAGTTTATAAAACCGTTGAGACCTTTCAAAAATATATAATCATTATAGGCGTTCCCCTCATTGCCATCATTACATTTTTAATTGCAAGAGATGTTGACTACACTGCTCTTGTCAGGGGACTAGTTGGGGTCGGCGACGGATATAAATTTATTCCAAAAGGAATTCCGCTCTTTACACTGCTCGGTGCTATCGCTTATTCCGGAGCCGGTGGCAATCTAAATTTGGCGCAATCTTTTTATATAAAAGAGAAGGGTTATGGTATGTGCTATGGCATCAAGGGGATTTCAAGTGTTTTAACTGGCAATGCCGAAAGAGTGCAAATTTACGGCAATAAAGCGGATTTCAAAAACGAAGAAAATTTCGGGTTATTTAGAAAATGGTGGAAGTTGATAAATTTAGAACATTTCTATGTTTTTCTATTGACCGGAGCGGTTGTAATTATTCTTATGGCGCTACTTGCTTTCTCCTCTAGCTCTGGCCTAATTCAAAGCCAGGGGATTGAATTTTTGCTTATAGAAGCTGGATCGATAGGTTTGCTTCTTGTGCCGAAAGTCGCTGTTATGTTTCTCTTGATTGTCGCAGTTATGCTGTTTGCAACGCAGTTAAATGTCCTCGACTCGACTAGTAGGATTATCTCGGAAAATGTCGTGATTTTAAAAGAAAAATTGAACCTTTCAAAGATATACTATGTGGTTCTTTGGACACAGATTGCGGCAGGGATAATTATATTTTTAACCGGCTATTATGATCCGATTACCCTAGTTGTCATCGGGGCGGTTATAAATGCCTTTGCGATGTTTGTGCATATTGCGGCGACATATTTGCTAAACAGAAAAACACTTCCCAAAAAGTACCAGCCTAGTCTGGCAAGAAAAATTATTATTTTTGTATCATGGTTGATGTTTGGTACTCTGGCGGTTTTCGCTATCATTGACGCCATAAAATAATCCAATTAGCCCAAATTCTTGACTTTCTTAAATTTTTCTGTTAGGATTAATACTTCGAAGGTTGTTCTATAGATTTCCGAAAATAATATTTCGATGTTCTACAGAGCCATATCGAAATATTAAATAAGCGCTTTTTGCGTGTAAGGAAATAAGAAGTATGTACAATAATTCAAGACGATTTAGCAATAATAGTTTTAGTCGTTCGACTAGAAATTTTTCAAACTCCGGCGGTTTCAGGCGAAACCGAAACGTTTCCAAGGGAAGAGGGGAGCGAATTGATGAGTCTAAGTTTGTAAAAAAATCTAACCCTCAAGCAACCGCTGGAGTGAAAATAGTTAATACTTTTAAGGATTTCGGTTTTTGTCCGCAATTAAATTCAAATCTAGCAAATAGAAACTATTTAATTCCGACACCAATTCAGGATCAATCAATAGGCCATATTTTAAAAGGAAGAGATTTGATCGGTCTTGCTAACACCGGTACCGGAAAAACGGCGGCATTCCTGTTGCCATTGATTGAAAAATGTTTTGCCGACAAAACAAAAAGAGTTTTGATTATCACTCCGACTAGGGAATTAGCTCAGCAAATCGATGATGAATTTAGAAAATTTGCTTGGCAAATGGGAATATTTTCTGCTGTTTGTGTCGGGGGAATGCCGATTTATCGTCAGATCGACTTTCTGCGAAGACGTCCAAACTTTGTGATTGGAACTCCGGGAAGGCTTAAAGATCTCAAGGAGCGGGGAAACATGGATTTTTCAGTTTTCAGCTTTATCGTTTTAGACGAGATTGACAGAATGCTCGATATGGGTTTTGTTGATGAAATCAGAAAAATTTTAAGCCAGTTGCCGGAGAAACGTCAATCGTTATTCTTCTCTGCGACTATACCTCCAAAGATCAAAGAACTAGTAAATCATTTTTTGAAAGACCCAATATCAATTCAGGTGTCCAGCGGGGATGCGTCAAAAAATGTTGATCAAGACATTGTCAGAGTTTCCGACCATCAAAAATTCGATCGTCTTAAGGATTTGCTTATAACCAAAGAGCTTCAGAAGGTTTTGATTTTTTCTGAAACAAAAAGAGAAGTTGAAAAACTTGCCGAAGATCTTATAAGAGATGGATTCAAGGCAGATTCAATCCACGGCGACAAAAGACAAACACAAAGACAAAGAGCACTCTTAAAATTCAAAGAAAACCACCTGCAGGTTCTTGTGGCTACTGACGTTGCCGCCAGAGGTCTCGATATCAACAATGTTTCTCATGTTATCAATTACACTCTTCCGCACTCTTACGATGATTATATACACAGGATAGGGCGAACTGGCAGGGGAAACAAGAAAGGGTTTGCTTTAACTTTTGTCAGGTAATGTATCTTTAGAAATTACCTCTATTCTGGTAGAATAAGGTCAATGAATCTAATCAACAAGATCAAAAATTTTGTTGTCAACCAATCCAGCATTTTCTGGGCGGTTATTGGGTTAGTGGTTGGCATGATAATTGCAATTGAATATTCATCGAGAATTCCCAGAATCATCAATCCTGTTATTTCAAATATCGCCCTAGATGAGATGGAGGCAAAATTAGTTAATGAGCAGGCAGCGCTCAAAGAACAGCAGGAAGCTCTCGACAGCGAGATAACCGATCTGCAAAGCAAACTTAAAAATAAACAGTCGGGGCTAACAACATCGGTCAATGAAGTAGAATCTCTTAAGGAGCAGGCGGGGCTGACGGCAAGGGCTGGCGAGGGAATCGAAATAATTTTAGATGATTCCGATAAAAATGACGAAAACGCAAATGCAATCGCCCACGCATCGGATCTAAGAGATTTAATCGATTTTCTCTGGTCGAGGGGAGCGCAAGCGATCAGTATAGAAGCCTCAGGTGGTGTGGAGGAGCGGGTAATTTTTCCAACGTCGATTGATTGTATCGTAAATACTGTTTTGATAAACAACACCAAATCATCCCCGCCGTTTAAAGTAAAAGTTATTGGCAACAGGGACGCTCTTTTGGCGGCGGTAAATGATCACAACAATTTAAAGACAATTTACGATCGTGTAGAAAATTCAGGTCTAATATTTTTTATCACCGAAAATACCCAAATTAATGTTGCCAAATATTCGGGAAATTTAACACTTGATCATGCTAAAATTCAATAAATATACAAAGATGATTTTATCCAAGGCTGTTGTAATTGCTGTCTTTATGTTGGTAGGAATGCTTGCAGCCAATCAATATACCCTCTATAAAAAACTCGGTTTTATGAAATCAATTTCCGATCCCAATGGCCAAGCGCTCAGAATATCTCAAATATATTCTTCCGACGAAGAGCTTAAGCATCAGCTCGATGATTTGAAGCAAAAGCGAGACGAGCTTAATGACTCTGCGATTAACAATGCGGATCTTGAAAAAATATTGTCTGCGGATGAACAAAAATACTCAATTTTAACAGGAAAAGGCGTGGTCAAGGGAGAGGGAATCAGGATAGAGATTAATCACACACTGGTAAAAACTCAGTTGGTAGATTTTGTAAATGCCTTGAAAAATATTGGAGCCGAGGCAATTTCGATCAATGAAGTCAGGATTATTAACGGTACGCCTATCGCTCAATTTGAAAATCAGCCAAAATATGAGATTAAAGTTTTGGGTAGCAAGGATACTTTGTATGATGCTACGGTTAGGCAGGGCGGGGCTTTTGACCTGATTGTAAATGGATCAGCCGAGAAAGTGAACAATTTGGTATTGCCTGAAGCTAAGTAGTCGGCTATTATTTTATATTGTAAGTGGAGGAAAAATGGAAAATCAAAAACAAAGAGTTATTTATGAAATCTCGATCTGGTCTGTAGTTAAAGTTATTGGTCTGCTGGTTGGTTTGTGGCTTCTATATTTGATCCGCGATGTGCTAATTGTGCTTCTTGTGGTGATGATTATTTCTGTTGCGCTGGAGCCTTATGTCATCAGACTGGAAAAAGACAAGATCCCAAGGGCTGTTAGCGTGATAGTGCTGTATTTAGCGCTTTTAGTGGTTTTGGGCTTGGCGATGTATTTTATTGTTCCACCGGTTGCAACCCAAATTAAAGAATTGACCATCAATTTGCCGTATTATACTTCAAAGGCAAGCGAGATCGACTTAGGCGATACCGGTCCGATTGCTACGCTTCTTGGTTCGCTGTCACAGAGACTATCCGATCTCGCTGGTGGTGTTTTGAGTACTCTGATCACAGTTTTCGGAGGAATTGTTTATGCAATTACTATTTTTGCTCTTACGTTCTATGCGCTGGTTGACGGAGTGCGACTTAGAAAAGGAATAGCATCGTTGATTCCCATTGCTCAAAAAGAACGGCTCTATACGACAATTGATAAAGTAAGCTCGAGGCTTGGTGATTGGCTCCGCGGCCAACTTCTCCTGATGGTTATTATCGGAGTAATTGACGGAAGTTTTTTGGCTATCATAGGAATTCAATATGCTCTGACTCTCGGGCTCGTGGCCGGGCTTCTTGAGATTGTCCCGGTTATCGGGCCAATCCTCTCCGGCGTGACGGCGGTTGTTATCGCCTTCATTTCAGGGGCTCCTATTTGGAAGATCGTTGCAATAATTATTGCCTATATACTTATTCAACAGCTCGAAAACAATATCTTAGTTCCAAAGATAATGTCAAAAGTTATCGGCCTGTCGCCGATTTTTGTGATTATTGCGATCTTGATAGGAAACAGATTATTGGGTCTTGGCGGGGCGATGCTGGCGGTTCCGGTCGTAGCGGGAATCCAGGTCTTCTTCCAAGAATATTTCCCGAGGCAGAAGATCTAGAAACTTTAAGTCAATTTAATCTGTCATATGCCAACAATCACAATTTGCTCGAGTGCAAACTTTTACAAACAAGCTGTCGATATCCAGACCCAAATAGAAAAGCTGGGCTATATTGTTTTAATTCCAGCCACGGCAGAACGGATGAAAAAGTCGGGAGATTTTGAGGTGAGCCACTATAAAATTTGGTTTGCTGATGCAAAAAATTATCGCAAAAAGACTGAATTGATGCGCGGACATTTTGCAAAAATAGCAAAGGGAGATGCTATTTTGGTTCTAAATTTTAAAAAGCGAGGCGTCGAAAATTATATTGGGGGCAATGTGCTGATGGAGATGGCGCTGGCTTTTTATCTGAAAAAGCCAATTTATATATTAAACGAGATTCCCAAAGAGTCAGCGTTTTTGGAAGAAATCATCGGGCTAAATCCTATTGTTTTGCACGGCAAGATCAATCGAATATCATTCAAAACACAGAGTTCTTAGCTCCGCCGATTAGAATAGGGCTCTGGTCGTGAATTTAATTAAACTGGTCTTAGTGTTCCAGCAAAAACTTGCCAAGCGAGTAGTGACTTAGCAACCAAGCTCAGAATAATATATGCTCGCTCGCCATAGAGATAATCGCTCCATTTGCCAACCTTTTTGTACTGCAAAACCTGATTGATCGCAAAGCAGTTGAAAAACAAAAAAATTGAGAAGTAAATCCAATAGACAAAACTTGGCGCCTTATTGTCTCCACCGCCGGCGCCAAACAAATAAATTGCAATTACTACCCATGTAACAATGCCCGCAATACAACCGAAGTAAAACGAAGTCCAGTCGGTTTTAGAGGTGGATTGATTGTGAAGCTCCATCATCCAGCCAAATAAGATCATCATGCCGTTCAGAAAGAAAAGTAAAAGCAAAGATCCGATGTCGTAAATACCGACAAGCATGGCAATGATTACGATCATAATCGATGAGCTAAAAAAATATTCAATCCATCGAGCGTAGTTTATGCCTTTTGCAAGGTTCTGGTTGTACCACTTGTTTAGTACAGTCGATACCAACAGATGTGCAAGGGCTGACAAAAACAAAAAGCTAGCCACGAGTGGACCTACTCTCAAGTCGAATAATGTTTCGGGGTTGGGCGCCAATGACATTGTCTGCACATTAAATTTAAGGAAAGAAGTATTTACCGGCAAACTAAAATCGTTGCTTAGTAAAAGCATTGCAATTCCTTGAACAAAATGAAGCCCGGCCATTATCAAATTAAACCCTCTGAGCTTTTCCAGTTTTTCTTCCACTTTCTCTCCTTTGTTATTGTGGTAATTGTTCATATTTTAACTCATTGTTATTTTGCTATCAAGTTGCAATTTATATTACTCTTTGCTGATTCCTATCGAAAAGTTCAACATTTTTCAATGAGCAAATTTCTATTATTAAATATTAAACTTGGGGAGAGTCGGTCACGGGTAATTTTTTGCTGAAATCAAACTATTGCGGGGAAGTTTAGTGGAGCAGTCCGGTCTTGACCCTTTTCCTACTTTTTAATCGTTTTCTCAGTGGTTTTTAACGGGATATTTTTTCGTTTAGTCGTTTTGAGAAGTAGAACAACAAAGGTAATCAACCCTGTGATGGTTGTTACAATAATTACTGGTCTGGGTTCTGTTTCTTCCGGCCATGCCCTCGCATCAGATTTTCCGCTAGCGCTTCCGGTTTCAGGGAGATTACCGGAAAACGCGACTAAATTGTAAGTTATGAATTCGGTAAAATGCTTAACCCATAATACCAAACTAGCATCGGAGGTGATTTTACAGGCTTGTTGTTCCGCTAGAGCATCACCGGTTGCTTGGGAGTCGTCAGCACATGTATCGACGATTTCGGTAAACATACCCTGCGAAGAAATTGACCCAATAGGATTTACAACCTGACCCTCAAGACCAATTCTAACCCCCCTAGAAACTGATAGGGGGGCGGTTTTACTCCCAATCTCTAACGCGAACACCACATTCCGGCCACCTGCCTCCGGAAGTGCAACTGGAGGCAGTATGATCTTAGCGGGAATAACAAGATTTGTAGACCAGATACCGGAGTTTCCGGTGATAGTAGCTCCAGATGGAATATCAACTGTGATGGTACCTAAAGATAATCTGGCCTTTAAGCGAATATCACAATCAACGCTGGCTACCGATTGTCCTGCGCTTATGACAGTAATCGTCGACATGTCGAGTGTTGGGGCGTCAACATCATCGGGGACAATAATCTGAACTAGTGGAACGCTATTATCGATAACAGCTGCTTGTGCGGTTGGTGAAAGAATGGCGAGAAGCGATGAATTTTCCCCGCTTTCGTTTCCTGCATCATCCTCGGCCCTGACATGAAATTTCCAATTTCCTCTTGTCAAATTAGTGGTAATAGTCGAACTATTCGTTGTGCCGCTTGGTCCGCCTTCTATCCGCCAGTCATAATGCGAAACGCCCGAGCCGGTATCGGTCGAAGCGGTCCAGCTCCATACTTGTGAAGTTAGGTCGGTACTAACCTCCGCTTGGGGAATCCCCGGGATGGTTGGTGCGGTTGTGTCACCAATTTCCTCAATTCCCAAACTATAAAACATGGCAGGATCATTCTGATTGTTGTACTCGGTTTGTATCCAGTTGGCAGAACGGACATTATCGGAGACACGGACTTCATCGATCTCACCATTAAACCATTCCTCGCCATATCCGACCTGGCCAATAAAAATGTTATGGACAGTGTCGAAAAGCAAAGGGGCGCTCTCAGGATAGCTTCCGGACCCAGCCTCGCTGCCGTTTATGTAAATTTTATATCCGGTTGTAGTGACGACATAGGTTATTTGATACCAGGTGTCAGTTAAGTATGTAAAATCAGTCGCATCTGCTTCGGTTGTTATCCAATCCGTTCCGTCGCCAATATCTCCGTGAATTATGCCTTCAGTATCAAATTTAAAATCGAAACTCATATCACCGTCATTTCTAGTTCCTATAATTGTATGGCTAGTCTCGCCATCTGGCACTTTTGCCCAAGTGGAAACTGTGAATGAATCAGTTAGAGCTCCGGTAGGAATAATGCCGATGTATTCATCGCTACCATTGTAACTTTGTGCCTTGCCGATTTTACCAATCGTCTCGACTGGTCCCTCTGTTCCATATTTTGTGCCTGTATTTGCGTTGGTCGTGCTGTCTGTGATTGTAGCGGGGCTGGCATCGTTAGAGTGCCACACGCTCTTAAAATTGACATCCCAAGTCTCACCAGCGGAATTTTGCTGATCAGCCGCTTTGGAATTGCCATAGTACATATAGATAACCGTATCTGTTGAGTGACTTAGGGTCGCGACTCTTACCCAGGCTGCTAGAGTCCCCGAACCCGCGGTGTATAACTCTCTTTCGTAAGGTATTTTAGTGGTACCGGTAGAATCGGTGAAAAAGATATCATGGCCGTCGTTGCGGGCGTGAGTTTGCAGGTCGGAATCTGTTAGGCTAATTAGAACCGGAAAATTAGACTGGTCGGTATTGGGAACTTTCATATGGTCAATAGCGATTTTTTTTCTATAATCCCAGCCATAATCATACCAGCCGTTAGCGGCGTGAACTGGCTGTAATCGAGTAGTCTGAAGGATCAAGCCGATCAGCAAAGAAGCACTCGACAACAAAATAGTAATTGTTTTACCTGACATAATTTATTTAACCCCTTCCATTTTTTTATCTTATTAACCGCTGGCTATTTCAAAAAAACTCAAACAAAATACGCTTGAGCTTCGAGAGCTTCTTCAACTGCGCACGGTCGAGCTTCGAGAGCTTCTTTAACTAAACACGGTCGAGCTTCGAGAGCTTCTCTTGATTTGAAAATAAGATTATCGTTTGGGCATTTTTTTGCCCTTAAAATAATTTCCTATTCTCTTTATTACCTCTTCGATTTTATGCTGGGATTTTATAAAATAATCATCGGCACCCATCTTCATCGCTCGATTAATTGCTGCTTCTTCGCCAAGATTTGACAAAACTATAACCGGAATCGATTTCCGCTTAGGGTCCTTTTTTATTTCCGAGAGCACATAAAAGCCATCACATTTAGGCATTAAAATGTCGAGCAATATAAGATTTGGTTTACACTTCCGCATTTTTCCAACCGCTTGCTCGCCATTTTTGGCGACATCAACCGCGTATCCCTCCGCGGCTAAATTATCTTCGAGCACACGGATTAAAAAATCTTCGTCTTCGACAATTAATATATTATTCATTTTTCTTGTTTATTTTTATTGTTGTATTGAATTTTTTGGGAATATGCAAGTAGAAGACGGATCCTTTATTCTCTTTAGATTTAAAGGAAATTTTTGCTCCGATTTTGTCAGAAAGCATTTTGGCGATATTGAGACCGAGACCCGTTCCGGTAGGCCTCAAATTTTTTGCGTTGGAAGCACGATAAAATCTCTCGAACACTCTTTTTTGTTCGTTTAAAGGGATGCCAATCCCAGAATCATGAACAGAAAATATGATTACGTCCGACTTACTCTCGACCTTTAAAACCACTTTTCTGTCTGGCAGTGAATAATCAATAGCGTTTGCAAGAAAAGTTCCGAGGATTGATTTTAAAATTTCCGTATCCGTTTTGAGGTTAAGCGTTCGATGATTCGAAGGACCCTTGAGGGTCAATTTTTTTTCTTTGGCCGCAGCCGAAACCGTGAGCATGACCTCCTTAACAAGAGATGTTACTGAAATTCTTTCTTTTTTCATCAATGGTTCTTCGCTTTCCAGCCGCAGAGTGCTCAAAATATCGGAAACAAGCTTAATTAACTGTTCATTGACCTTGTAAATATCATCGAGATATTCTTTTTGCTTTTTCGTCATCTCGCCCAGAACCCCCCTGCACATTGTCTCGATCAGCCATTTTGTGCCCGAAAGCGGCGTGCGAAGCTGATGCGAGGCAAGAGATAAAAAATCCATCCTAATTTGCTCTAGTTCTTTTTCTTTAGTAATGTCGTAAAAAACTTCCACTGCTCCCATTACCTTCCCCTCAAATAGCATCGGGCTAATGACACTGGTTGCCGGAAATTTGCTTTTATCTTTTCTGATGTAGTAAAAAATTGGCATTTTTTCGATGCCACCGGCGGCAACGGTGGCAGTACTGGCTAATATCTTCCCCAATAATATCTTTGAAAGTATCCGTTTTTTGAACGGTACAGTTTTCATTTGCTCATCTTTCCTCGGGATGACACTGATCAAAGACTTGCCGATCACCTCTTTTATTTCCCAGCCAGTTAATGCTTCAAATCCTTTGTTGCCGCGGATAATTTTTCCCTTTTTATCAACAACTATCACGGCCATGATATGATCTCCGACGCAATTAAGAATTGCTTCCTGTTCAGCGATGACCGCCTCTGGATTATAAATTCGCCGTTTTTGTTCTGTCTGTTTTGCGTCTTCTGATTTCTTCACGTTAATTGTCTCGTCCAATCATTTATTATTATGATATGATAAATACTTTCGTCCTTCAATTTAAAACTTTTTTAGTGTTTTTCAGCCAACCCAAGACGCGATAACCGACGAACTCGCCCATACTATCGAAATTGGGAGTAAAATATATTTCGCTGTGGATGGTTTTACCGTTTTCACTCATCCTGATACCATCCTCTTCGCGGTACGGTTCTGCATTAACTGAAAAGTGTTCAAAGTTTTTTTTAGCCGTTAATCTTGATCTAGTCGGCAAATTATCAAAGTAGCTTTTGCCAACAAATGTATCTTGAGAAAATCCAAAAAATTCTTTTGCTGAAGGGCTCACATATTCGGCCATCCCGGTTTTGTCTATGTCAAAATAAAAATCGCAGGCGTTATCCAAAAAATCAAATACATTATCTTTAAGAAAATTGTTTTTACTTTCGGCGTTTTTGGGTTCTGCTGATACCAACAAGCATTTCTCTTCTTTGGCTGGCTGATATAATTTCAAAACCACGGTAACGGGAATTTTCCTTCCGCTTTTAGATTGGTGAAAAGTATCCAGCTTAAAATAGTTTCCCTCGTTTAATGCTGATTTTGGTCCAAAGAATTTTTTACCAATCTCCTTTGGCAAGGAAGGGTTGACTTGAGAAAAATGTTTTCCAATAAGTTCACCGCGAGAATAGCCCAAAACATGACAAGCCGCTTCGCTACAGTTATCAATTATGCCCGGTTCGCTAACAACTAGCAGGTAATGTGTAGCGTCATCCACCAATTTGATGCTGCCTATCTTGTTAATTGACCCACACCGTTTACATTTAATTTCCAAAGTACCATCAAAAAAAATACCTTTCAGCAAAAGCTTTCCGCATGCACACCGTCTCTCCTTTAAGAACAATACTCCCATAAACTCAAACCTACTTCCATATTTGAGCTTCAAGAGCTTCTATGAGCTTTTTGTCAGATATTATTTGCTTACTGAATTATACCACATTATACGTTCATGGGGATCTTACGAGAATCAATATAGTCTTTTTGGCGTTTCATAACTGCTTATACTCTTTTTTGAGCAAGGCAAAAGTTCCAGTTTCTAACTGGTGGTGGAGGTGTGGATCGTACCCGAGAGTTTTGGGATTTTTTACGTTTCAAGCGAAATCTTTTGCAAATACCGACAATGCCTTCAGTGTGTTTGGGTCTATTGCTAATTTATTTGCTCCGCCGATGTCGAACCAGCCAGTCTTATAAAATTCTTTATCTAGAAGATCTTCATCAGGATTAAAATTAACCTTTTTTACGGGAACGAAAAACCAAATATCGAAGTGTTTTGTGCAGGTTTGTTTTGTGGGGTTGTTGATTTTGGTAATTGTTAGCAATTTTGGTTCTCCGATTTTTAGCAGTGGAATTTTCAATCCCCATTCTTCGCTTATCTCTCTATCCAAAGCTTTTTCTACTGTTTCGCCCTTGTCTATGTGCCCACCGTTAAAAAGCCATAACCCGCTTTTTTTGTGATGACCGAAAAATATTCGTTGTGAATTCTGGTCAAAGGCAGCGAAATACACACAAAAGTGTGTAAACGGGTTCTCGTCACGAGTTAAGCGTCCATCGGCGAGTCGGCTTAAAAATTTATTGGCGATAATTTGGTCTTTTGATTCCTTTGCGATTCTTTCAATCTGTTTTTCTAACATAAAATTATGATACTCCGTTATTTTATTTCATTCCATCATTAAGGGATTTAGTGAAAATTGCCAATTCTCGTTGGTGCAAGACGCTTTTTTCTATGTATTTTTCCCGGTATTTAGTCTTTTGCGGCTTCTCTCTGGGTTCAGCTAGTTCGATCCTCGCCTTGTTAGGCTAAAATAGGGTAAGTTCCACAATTTTCAATAAGTCAATTTCTAGTATGAAATATAAAATTCAGGGAGAGTCGGTCACAGGGTTAGAAATGCCTTCGACTGAATTCAGTTCCCGATCCGGATTTAAGATATTTTTCAAATTCAAGTGCTTTTTTCTTGTTACTGAATGTGCAGTACCAGATTAATTTCACGGGTCGATATTTTGCTGTTGTGTCACATTTGCCCGAATTATGGTCGAAAATTCTTTTTTTGATATTTTCTGTAAAACCAACATATCTTTGATTGTTAGATAAAGACATTATATAGACGAAGTACATAATGTCATAATATCCCTCCTTCGCGTTGGTTTGCAACGTCTACGGAGGGTTATAAAACAAAAAAGCTGCCCTCCTTCGCACTTCGCGACTACGGACGGCAACCTTCTGTTACACTTTAATAAATCACTACCTTATTGTGGCTGTGCCAACCGTAGTCATTTTGCTGAAAGCGAAATGCGAAGGTTGGTGGAGCAGGGGGGAGTCGAACCCCCGTCCGAAAAGGCTTTTGGTAAGTAGATGCACAAGCTTAGGAAATACCCTAGTTTTCTTAGCTGGCTTACAAGGGTGATCTATGCCAACGCAGATCTGATTGGTTGTGCCTTGAAAACTCTCCAGATCAAAGAGCAGTCAAGACAGCTATTGCAGTTTAGGCAACAGCAGGCGAGAAAGCAAGTCCCGCAAAAGCGGTCTTTACTTTCTCTACAAGTGATTTGGCACTTGAAATTTGTGTACCGGTATATTAGCGAGCTAAACGGTACCAGCTCGGCTTGCCACTTACTTCAAAGATCTTCCCGTCGAATCCGTAACTGCCCCAAATGTGTAGTATATCTCATTTATGTCTAAATGTCAATCCAACTACCGCTCCAACGATTATTATACCAAAACTGACGATTTGAGCCAGATCGAGATGAAAAAGAATTGGTTTATAATCGATTCGCCAAAATTCCACAATTATTCTGATGGCGCTATAAATGATTAAAGTATAAACCAAGGCGCATTTTTCCAGTTTCTTTTTAAAAAGCAGATAGATTATAAATGCCAAAAAAAGCAGAATCGATTCGAACAAAAACACAGGATAGAAGTGAATAAAATTCTCAAAGCCGAGCGGGCGATTTTCAAGCGGCACAAACATTTTAAAAAAAGAGTTTGAAGGCTTCCCGATAATTTCCTGATTGAAATAGTTTCCCCACCTGCCTATTGCACCGGACAAAAGCAGGTATGGCGAGATGATATTTGCAAGGGAGAAAAAGCTTACTTTGTATAATTTAGCTGAAACCAGAAGTGCCAAAACTCCTAAAATTATTGCTCCGTGAATAGATAGCCCTCCATCCCAAATAATAAAGATTTCTCCAAAATGACTAGAGTAGTAACTTAAATTCTGGAGAACAAAAGCAAGTCTAGCTCCGATGATTCCTGCCAATGCGGTAATCAGAAAGATTGAATCAAATTTACTTTCCTTGATATTGCTTTTTTTTATTTCCCGAAGAGATAAAAAATAGGAAACCAATATCGCTGTTGCGATCAGCAATCCATACCAACGAATCGAAATAAAATCATTTTGTACGAAATAGGGGGATATGTTCATCTACCAGCCGCCTCCGCCACCCCCTCCGCCTCCGCCGCCGGAAAAGCCGCCTCCGCCGATGCCCGAACTTGAGGGTGCAGAGGAAGTTGTTGATGCCATGTTCGATGAAACCTGGCTTATGTAGCTTGAGAATTGATCAGCATTAAAGCTTGCCAGGCCGTAGCCATAAAACCACATTGGGTGATATGATCTGAAATATTCCTCGCCGTAGATATTTTGCATTTTCTTAATCCAGCCGGAAGTGATACCAAACATAATCGCATATGGCAAGAGCTTTTCAAATAAGTTTTGATCCTCTAAATATCTCTGGCGGTACTTTTCTGCCTTATCCATGTAGAGCTTGAATCCCAAAATTCTTCTCAGCAGTATATGTCCTTTTTCGCTTCTTTTTCTCATCAGGGGCGCAAATACTAAAATGATAATTGCCGACAATAATATCGCAAAACCCAGGTTGCTGTTAAATGCAAATGAAATGAAAGATAGAAATAATCCCATAAAGCCAAGCACAAAAAATATTATCATCAGCATTTTAGAATAAGGGATCAAAAAATCTTGTTTTACAAGAAAATCGCTACCTTGCTCCTTGATCCTCGGCAGATTCGTATAAAAGTTATTTTTAAGATCTGATAATTTTATTTTTTCACCAGTTGAAAAAAGGCTTGCAAAGAGTTGGCGTTCGGCGGGGGAACTTATTTTTCCTGACCCTTTTTTCTCCAGTTCGTAGTCAACCGACTTAAAAATACCCTTTTCGCCAATTTGCTTGATTTTAAGATGTCCACCTATTGCAAGATTGATGATCGAGGCTGATATATAGTGATTTTTTAAAGTCCCGTCGGAATAGACCAAACCCATTTCAATCGGCGAGAGTTTTTCAGGAATTTCAAACTCCGGAGCTACGGTCGGGTTAATTTTTGGGTCGCGGCCGTATTTTCGCCAAAGCATTAGACACAGGAAAAACACTAAAGGAATTATAAAAAAATAAAAACGGGAGCCATATTTTTCCCAAAAACCCGGCACATAAGGGGAAATAATGTTGTCTGGAAAAGCGGCAGAAATTGTTATCCCTTCGCCTTCCTTGAGGGTTTTGTCGTATTTTACTTCAACTATATTATTGCCTGCAAACTGGGGTTTGATGTCGAGAGGATTTTCTTCTCCGAATGATCCGGAATAAGTGCTAATTTTTAAATTATTTTTGTTGATTTCTTCGGGAAAAATAATTCTCCCATTGAAGTTATCGATTTGAATATCCCAAAAGTTTCCATTGAGGTTCCAATAAAGCTCGTCAAATCCATCCTGATGCCTGACTGCATTTTTGACGTGGTATGCAATTTTATAATAATTTTCACCCGTAACCAGCTTGTCTGCATCACCAATCTTCCAAGTAATTGTTCCGTCAGAGTAGCTTTTAATTGTTGTATAGGGTTGTTTGTTGCCCTTAAAGTCAGTTATCGATTTTAAAGTGACGGGGCTTAGAATCTGCTTATCGGCGTATTGTTTTGTTGGCAGAACTCTAAAGATTCCGTGCTGGTATGCTGATCCGGTATCAGCAGTTATTTTCTCCACAATATCTAGCGACGAGTCCTTATTTACAGTGATCTCTGAATCAAAATTTTTAATATACCAGTAATCAACGTTATCTCTTGCCAGAGTTTGCGCTGGAATAACAATCATTAATCCCAAAAAGACAAAAGTAAATAGATATTTCATATTTATATACTATCAAACGATATTATAGATTGAAATCACCCTTAATTTTTGCTAGAATCTTTTAAGCTTGGAATAGGTATTTGATCGCTTAGCTCAGCGGTAGAGCGTCTCGTTGACATCGCGCTTTGCGGGAGGAACGCAAAGCTATATGAAGAAAGTGCACCCTCATTTGCACCCGTAGCTCAGTTGGTTAGAGCGCATCGTTGACATCGATGCGCCGAGAGGGTGGAACTCTCGGCTAAATAATATTTTTAAAATTTGGGTGTGTAGCTCAGTTGGTTAGAGCGCATCGTTGACATCGATGAGGTCAGAGGTTCGAGTCCTCTCATACCCACCAAATTTTAGACCATAAAGTTCGAGTCGGATCGGGTGCACCATCCTTATGTTCAAATCCAGTAGCGATCACCACGATCAAATTTAACGGGGCAAGTCGAGCTTACATTGTTGCCACGAATTTTCCTCATTAATTACTATTTTCAATTATGATTGGCTGTGACTGAGAATTTCCTGGATCGGTGCTGTAGTTATTATAATAAGTCTCGGATGTTTCGGGTTGGCTGATTTGTTCCGTATATGACTTTTGCGAACTGTAAAATAGATAACCAAACATTGCCACAAAAAGTAATATCTGTAGTATCGACACCAGCATGAACCAAGCAAGTTTATTTCGACCGAGTCTCAGAATTATGGCAATTAGGTAAATAGAGCTGCCAACCATCATCAAAAAAACAAGTAAAGTAGAACTGTCTAGTGATCCTTCATTATTTGACAAGGTAAAGAAAAAACCTAAGCACCCTATGTACACGACAACGTATAAAGCGACATCAAACCAGTTAGTGTAAGAGTTCAGCCTAGTTTTTATAATATTTATGATCGGTAGAATTAAAAATGTCATCGGAGTCAGGATGAAATAATATATGAGAGTTATCCCCATTCCGTCACCGTCGTAATTTTTTCCGAGTGAGCTTAACACTTCGATAACTAAGTAGGCGAAAAAAATAATTACAATAACTCCCAGTATTTGCATTGTTATTCTCTTGACGCCTAACGCTCTTTTCCCCGAATGATCACTCCCTGTGGTCGTTTCATCGATCGAGCTGCTGTCTTCACTAAGAATACTCATAATTTTCCCCCTGAGTTAGCCTGATATAATCTTATTAATTTCATTACACTTACCCTTAAAACGATTTTCTTATAAACGATTTTTTAACACTTGAGATATTTTTCGATTGACTTCCCTTTGTTTTATCGTCTCTCTTTTGTCGAATTGTTTTTTGCCTCGTCCGAGTCCTATTTTTAATTTTGCCTTACCTCTTTTAAAGTATATTTCAAGCGGTACTATCGTAAGGCCTTTTTCTTGAACTTTTCCGACTAATCGGTCAATCTCGACTTTGTGAAGAAGCAGTTTTTTCGTACGGTAAGGATCAACTTGAGTTGTATAAAAATGAGAGCCGACCAGAAAAGCTTCGGGCCGCTTGTTTTCGACAAAAATTTTGCCGTAAGACCCCTTGAGGTTGACTCTTCCGGATCTGATTGCTTTAATTTCGTCACTCTCAAGAACCAGACCGACCTCAAGATCTTCTAAAATTTCGTAGTCGAACCTTGCCTCTCTGTTGGTAATTTTTTTATTCATTTGTCTAATTTTACCCGCATACTGACTCTAAATAAAGTCATTTTGATTTTTTTTCATTCTGTGTTAAATTGGGCTAAGCAACTAATGGGTGTTTATCGATATGATTATAGGATTGACGGGAACTTTTGCAGCCGGGAAAGATACGATAGCCGATCATCTCGTGAGTCTTGGTTTCGAGCATTATTCTACAGGTGATCAGATCAGGGAAATTGCGGCCGAGAGAGGTATCAAGCAAAACAGAGATGTTTTGAGAATACTTGGTAATGAGCTTCGGGACAAATACGGCAGTGATTATTTGTGCCGGCGGATTATCGAAAACAAGGCAAAAACGGATAAAATTGTTATTTCTGGTATAAGACAACCGGGAGAAATTGAGTATTTGAAAAAATTGGGTAATTTCTTTTTGATTGCAGTTGATGCTCCGATCGAGGTAAGGTTCGAGCGGATGAGCTTGCGCGCGAGGCGCGGGGATCCGAAAACAATCGAGGAGATGGTTGAGAAAGAAAGAAAAGAAATGGAGAGTGCCGGCCCCAATGCTCAAAAAATTCACGAATGTATGCTTGAGGCGGACGCGCTGATCATAAACGACAAGAATATAGAAGGCTTAGACGTTAAGGTAAATGATATTTTGAAAAAATTTGAGAAAAAGATTTAGGCGGGGTGCAAAGTGGATAGTGAAAAAATAAAAGGTGATGAGCCAATCAGTTGGGATCAATGTTTCATAAAAATTGCCCACACGATTGCCATGCGCTCGCGCGACCCCAACACTAAGAATGGGGCGGTTGTTGTAAACGAAAACAAAATCGTTGTCGGTCTCGGCTATAACGGTTTTCCGCGCGGAGTGGACGACACAAAACTTCCGTGGGAGCGAGAGGGAGAATTTTGCGATACTAAATATGCTTACGTTGTCCATGCAGAGGAAAATGCTATTTATAATGCAAATGCAAAAACCGATGGATGCAAATTGTACTGCACTCTTTTTCCCTGCAACGAGTGTGCCAAAACAATAATCCAAAACGGAATTAAAGAAGTAATTTACGAATCCGATAAATATCGCGATGATAAAATATGGGTAGCTTCGAGAAAATTATTTGATCTTGCGGGTGTTAAATATCGTCAAGTGACGCAAAATTTGACCGAATATGTGGAAAGAGAAAATTTAAAAATAAGAATTAAGAAAATTAGCCAAGAGGCAATCGTTCCAACCTTTGCTTACCGGGATGATGCCGGTATGGATCTATATTCGACCGAAGAGGTGGAGATTTTGCCTGGGAGTAGGGCAAAAATTCCAACCGGTCTTGCTTTTGAAATTCCTAAAAATTTCGTTGGTCTCATTTGGGACCGTACAAGCGTTTCAATTAAAAAAGGACTTAAAATTGCCGGCGGGGTGGTTGATAGCGGCTATCGCGGAGAGCTTTTTGTTGGAATGGTAAATGTCTCAAAAGAACCTGTTGAAATAGCAAAAGGCGAAAAAGTTGCCCAAATGGTTATCCAGAGATTTGAGCAACCCGAGATAGAAATCGCCGAGGAACTTAACGAGAGCGAAAGAGGCAAAAACACGCTTGGCAGCAGTGATTTCAAACAAATAGATCCAATTGAGGATCTTGGACTTGATTATTTGCCAGAAGAGGAACCGGCAGAAGCGGGCAATGATTTAATCTTAGAAAAAGAAAATATTGTGGTCAAAGAGGAGGGTGGAGATGAAAAAAGCAGATGGTAGCGCTAGGGAAGTATTTAAACTTATAGGCAAAGAAAAGGTCAGGCAATCCGAGGGGCTGGAGATGATAGCGTCGGAAAATTATGTCTCGAGCGATGTCCTGAAGGCGGCCGGCTCGGTTCTAACTAACAAATATTCCGAGGGGTATCCTGGAGCCAGATATTATGGCGGTTGCTCGGTGATTGATGAAGTTGAAAATTTGGCGATTAAAAGACTTAAAAAATTATTCGGCTCAAAATTTGCCAATGTCCAGCCGCATTGCGGATCAAGTGCCAATATGGCTGCTTATTTTGCCACAATGAACCCGGGCGATACCCTGATGGGCCAGTCGCTCGACTCAGGCGGACATCTAACGCACGGATCCAAGGTTTCTTTTTCCGGAAAAATTTACAAATCTGTTTGCTACGGTCTAGATCCCAATACTGGTCTTTTAAATTATGACGAGATCAGAAAAATTGCCAAAGAGGTTAAGCCGAAAGTAATAATGTGCGGTTATTCTGCTTATCCCCGCAAACTCGATTTTAAAGCATTTAGGAAAATTGCAGATGAGGTCGGAGCATATCTCATTGCTGATATTGCCCATATTGCCGGTTTGGTTGCCAAGGGGTACCACAGCTCTCCGATTGGTATTGCCGACATCGTTACTTCAACTACTCATAAAACGCTCAGAGGCCCGCGTTCAGGGATAATAATGACCAATGACGAAGAGCTCTCAAAGAAAATTAACAAAGCAATTTTCCCCGGGATTCAAGGGGGGCCGCTTGAACATATTATTGCCGCGAAAGCTATTGCTTTTGGTGAGGCCCTAACTCCTGAGTTCAAAACTTATATTGGCAATGTCCTGGAAAATATGAAGGTTTTTGCCAAAACCCTTATGTCTTTTGATTTTGATCTCGTAACCGGCGGAACTGATAACCACCTGATTCTAGTAGATCTAACGAGAAAAAACATTTCCGGACTTGACTTCGAAATTGCCTTAGATAAAGCGGGAATAACTGTAAATAAAAACTCGATTCCAAACGATCCGAGTCCGCCAAAAGTAACTTCCGGGGTGAGGGTTGGGACTGCGGCGCTAACAACCAGAGGGATGGGCATCAAAGAAATGCAAAGAATTGCAGAGTTGTTCAATAAGGTTTCCGAAAATAATGACAATGAGAAAGAGCTTGCAAAAATAAAAAGCGAAGTTAAAAGCATGACCCGGGGATTTGCTGTTCCAGGGATTGACAATTAATAAAAATGAAACAATATCTGAGTCTGCTGGATAAAATTTTGAAAGAAGGCGATGACAAAATCGATCGAACCGGTGTTGGGACGAAAGGTATTTTTGGTCACCAAATGCGATTTGATTTGAGCAAGGGTTTCCCGCTTGTGACAACAAAAAAAGTTCACATGAAATCTATCATCTATGAACTTCTGTGGTTTTTAAGGGGCGATACAAACGTCAAGTACTTGCACGATCATGGAGTTACTATTTGGGACGAATGGATGGATAAAAATGGAGAACTTGGTCCGATCTACGGCAAACAATGGGTTCGTTGGGAGGGAAGCGATGGCAAGAAGTATAACCAAATTCAACAAGCCGTCGATCTTCTGAAAAAGAATCCCGATTCCAGAAGGATCGTAGTTAGTGCCTGGAATGTTGCTGATCTACAAGGGCTTATCAAAGGCAAGAAAACAGCTCCTCCGGCCTGTCATTCGTTTTTCCAGTTTTATGTCCAAAAAGGAAGACTCTCCTGCCATCTCTATATGCGCTCCAATGATGTTTTTCTGGGCGCACCATTTAATATTGCTCAATACGCTTTGCTGACATTAATGATGGCGCAAGTTACGGGACTCAAACCGGGAGAGTTTATTCATACCAATGGTGATGTCCATATTTACAAAAATCATATCAAGCAAGTTAAGGAACAACTAAAGAGAACTCCGAAAAAACTTCCGAAGATGAAGCTAAATCCAAAAGTAAAAAATATTTTTAAATTTAAATATGAAGATTTTGAGCTTATCGATTATGATCCATGGCCATCAATCAAAGCGCCGATAGCAGTGTAATGCTAACTCAAAACTTAAAGCTCAAATGTCAAAGCTAAAACTCAAAACTTACAAACCCTTGATATCTTTAATTGCTTGTATAGGGAAAAATAGAGAACTGGGATATAAAAATGATTTGATTTGGAAAATTCCGGAGGATATGAATTATTTTAAAAAAACTACCCGGGGACATGTGGTGGTGATGGGGCAAAAAACCTATCAATCGATAGGAAAACCGCTTGCAGGGAGAATAAATATTGTCTTAAGTGACGACAAAAAATTTAGTCCGGAAGGTGTCGTTATTGCAAGATCAATGGATGAGGCTTTGGAGCTGGCGAGGCAAAATGAAAAAAAGGAAATTTTTTTTATTGGCGGGGCTTATGTTTACTCGCAAGCAATCAAGTTTGCCGACAAACTTTATCTAACGCAAGTCGATGACTCGGCCAAAGCAGATGCCTACTTTCCGAACTATTTAAAATTTAAAATCATTGAAAAAGTGGGGGAAGGCGAGTACAAAGGAATTAAATATGCATTCCTTATATTAAAAAAAAATGTCTAAACGCGGAAAATTTATTGTTATTGAGGGATCGGACGGAGTCGGCAAGAAAACGCAGGCCGATCTTTTGATAAAAATGTTTCGAAGAATCGGCAAGCAAGTTGTTTTTTATGATTTTCCTCAATACGAAAAAAGTTTTTTCGGCCAGATGGTGGCAAAATATTTAAATGGTGAATTTGGCGATGTCGGTGATGTAAGTCCCCATCTGATTTCTATGCTGTATGCAGGCGACCGCTTCGAAGCCGCAGAGCATATCAGACACGATTTAAATAAGGGCAAAATTGTAATTTCCAATCGTTACACTCAGTCTAATATGGCTTTCCAAGCGGCTAAGTTTAATACAAACAAGGAGAAAAAGGAGTTTTTGGAATGGCTTGAAGAGTTGGAATTTGGAATTTTTAATATTCCCCGGCCGGATTTAATTATCTATCTTTATGCTCCATTTGAGATAAGTCAAAAAATGGTGGATAAAAAAGGCAAGCGTTCATACACAAACAAAACTCGGGACATCCACGAGAGAAATACCAAGTTTTTAAAAGCCGTTGAACAAGAATATTTAAATTTAGCAAAAAGTAATCATGAATGGAGAATGATCGTCTGTACTTCGGGTGACAAAATGTTATCTCCAGACGAGATAAGTCAGAAAATCTTTGCAATTGTTGAGTCGAAAAAAACAAGCAAAGGGAACACCGCTAGCATGTTCTAACTATCTTGTCGTTGGTTGATAGTTACTTTAAGGGGTGATATTATTTATCTTAAGATGGATAATAACATTGAAACTTTTAGGCACTCGTTAAGCCATATATTGGCGGCGGCGGTTTTGGAAATGTTTCCGAAGGCCAAGCTTGGAATTGGGCCAGCAATAGATAATGGTTTTTATTACGATTTTGATTTGCCACGAACTCTAATTCCAGAGGATTTGAAATTAATCGAAGATAAAATGCGATCGTTAATTAAGAGCAGTTTGTCTTTTGAAAAGGTTGAGATCGATGTTGGAGAGGCGCTTGAAAAATTACAAGCATCGAACCAGGAATATAAATGCGAGCTGGTTGAAAAAATAAAAAATGAGGGAGAGAAGACAGTCTCGCTTTTTAAGTCCGGAAACTTGATTGACCTATGCAAGGGGCCTCACATTAAATCAACGAACGAACTTGAAAATGTCGGCTGGCGTCTCGACAAAATTGCCGGTGCGTACTGGAAGGGAAGCGAAAAAAATAAAATGCTTCAGAGGATTTACGGGCTCGCTTTTGAAGACCAAGCAATGCTTGAAGATTATTTAAAAACTCGCGAAGAGGCAGAAAAAAGAGATCACAAAAAAATCGGCAGAGAACTAGATCTTTTTATATTTGACCAATCGTCCCCCGGGATGCCTTATTGGTTGCCCAAAGGGACAATTCTTTATAACACCCTGATCGGATTTTGGCGCAAAGAGCATGCTAAACGGGGTTACCAAGAATTCAAATCTCCGGTAATGAACAAAAAAGAGCTTTATGAGAAGTCCGGTCACTGGGAGCACTATCGGGAAAATATGTTTGTTGTAGATACCGAAGAAAAAGAAACATATGCTATAAAGGCGATGAGCTGTCCCAACGCAATAATCGTTTATAATCTCAGACCAAGAAGTTACAGGGAGCTACCGCTTAGATTTTCCGATGTAGATTTAATTCACAGGAACGAATTATCCGGTACCTTAAACGGTTTATTTAGAGTCAGGATGTTTTCTCAAGATGATTCACATAATTTTATCGCAGAAGACAAAATAGAAGAAGAGTATAAAGATATTTTTGAAATAGTCGATAGGTTTTATGGTGTTTTTGATCTCGAGTATTCCTACCGGCTCGGAACTAGACCGGATGATTTTATGGGCGACGTGAAATTATGGGACAAGGCGGAAAAGACACTGAAAAACTTACTTGAAAAATCCGATATTAAATATTCTGTGGAGGAAGGCGACGGAGCTTTTTATGGGCCGAAAGTCGATATTTTAATGAAAGACTCGCTTGGCCGCGAATGGCAAATGGGCACGATTCAACTGGATTTTCAGCTTCCGCTCAAATTTGATTTGAAATATACCGATCAGGACGGTCTGGAAAAGATGCCGGTTATTGTTCACAGGGTTATCTACGGCTCGCTAGAGCGTTTTATCGGAATTTTGACAGAGCATTATGCAGGCGCTTTTCCCGTTTGGATTGCGCCAGAGCAAGTGGTTATTTTGCCGATTTCCGATAAATTCAGCGCCTACGCAAACGATGTACTTTTAAAATTACAAAAGCTGGATTTTAGAGTTCAGCTTGATGAACGTAACGAATCAATCGGCAAAAAAATCAAGGAAGCTCAGAATCAAAAAATTCCTTATATGCTAATAATTGGTCAGAGGGAAGTTGAGAAAAACACCATTGCTGTTAGGTCTCTAAAAGAAGGGGACTTGGGGGAATTTGATATTTTAAAGTTTTCCAAAAAACTCAAAGATGAGTCGACAAAATAGAAAAGTTAAAAATCGGCTCTGGTTTTAGCACCTGGTTTTTGAGAGAATCTTATCAAGTTCATGCCAGCGACGCTGTTTTTCTCTCCAAGGGATCGGATCGCCAAGCTTGAAAGCCGCCGTCCCAGCGCGGGGGGAATACTTGTTAATATAGGCCATTTTATAGCCGATTTTTTTGAAGATCTTGGCCGTTTGATTGAAATCGTCTTTGGTTTCTCCGGGGAAGCCGATTATTACGTCAGTTGTAATTTGAATTTCTGGGTTAGATTGTCTTATCTTCTCAATAATTTTTAAATATTGCTCTTTTGTGTAGGGCCGATTCATTGCTTTTAAGATTTTATTTGAACCGGACTGAAGCGGGAGGTGAATTTCCCGTTTGACTTTTTTGAGTGTTGCAACGGCCTCGATAATATCATCCGACATATCTTTCGGGTGATTGGAAGTAAAACTAACCTGAAAATCTCCTTTTAAGGCGTCTAATTTTTGAAGTAGTATAGAGAAATCTTTTTTATCTTTTAATTCTGGATTGTCATTTTCCATTTTAATTTTTAATTTTTTATCTATTTTATAGGAGTTCACATTCTGGCCTAGAAGGAGTATTTCTTTTTTTCCCGACTTAATTAATTCTTTGGCCTCAGAGATTATCTTTTCGAAATCCCTCGAGCGTTCACGTCCTCTTGTGTAAGGTGTAGCGCAATATGAACAAAAATTGTCGCAGCCATACATAATCGGAATCGATGACGAAAAAAGGCTTCCCTCTTCAAAAAGTTTTTTGATATCTTGAGAGTTTTTTATATCTAATATTTTTGGTAGATCTTCAGGCTTTTCGATATTCCAAAAAAACACGCCTCGCTCGGCTAATCTCTTTTTGTCGCTCGACAAGACGCAACCGGTAACGATTATTTTTTTATCTTTCCAATCCTTTATTTTCCCGAAGATTCTATCGACTGCGGTTTGCCTCACCGCGCAAGCTATAATAAAAATATAATCCGCATTACTGTCTCCGGTCTCTTTTAGTCCTAGGTTTTTAAGAAGGAAACCTAACCTTGTGCCGTCATGGACATTTTGCTGACAGCCAATAGTCCAAAGATAAAAATTAGTTTTTGGCAATTTTTGTTATTTATCGGACTTCTCGTCTTTTTCCGGTTTCTCTTCAGCTTTAGGTTCTTCTCCAACGGGCCCCTCTTCGCCCTCGGTGCCCCCTTCTGTTTCTTCACCTTCTTCGCCCGCAATCTGCTCTATCGCTTCTTTTTCTTCTTCTTCTGCCGATTCTTCGAGCTCTGCCAGTTCTTCATCCGATCTGGGCGGTTCGACGAAAGCAATTACTTCTTCGGTATCAGTTAAAATTTCAATGTTAGAAGGAATTTTAAGGCTTGCAACTGTTATTTGATCGTCAAAAGTATTAAGCGCTCCGAGGTCTACTTCGATCATTGGTATAAGATCGTTTGGCAAACATTCAATTTCTACATTATCTCGATTTGTAACCAGCGTGCCATCGTCGTTTTTAACAGCAGAGGATTCACCAACAAATTCGAGAGGAATTTCAGTTTTAATTTTCTCATCCATTCTTACCTTGTAGAAATCGACGTGTATTGGCTTATCGCTTACCGGATCAACCTGCGGTTCGTGGGTTAATACTTTAACAGCACTTGAGTCATCAACGATTAAATCAACTAACGTCGACGTTCCGGCTTCGCCGTAGGCTTTTACAAAATCAACACTCGGTATTTCAATTGATTGCGGTTTTGTATCGTGGCCGTATAAAACAGCAGGAATTAAGCCATCTGCTCTAAGCGACTTAACCTGCTTTCCAAAAACAGTTCTCGTTTTTGACTTTAAGGAAATCTTTTTTATTTCTGCCATAGTTTTGTTTTATAATACGAAAGTAATTCTACCTTATTTGAAGATGATTTTCAAGAGTTTATACCTGATTAACCAGATCCGATATCTTTCCTGTATAAGAGTCGAGTGTTTTGCTTGCTTCATCTGCCAGTTCGTTTGTTATTTTGGTGCCTGACAATAGGTGAAAATAGGTGCTAATTGGTTTGTCTATGCGATGAAGGGATGCCAAATATGTTATAGCAACCGGTTTGTGGTTAAGGTTGCAATAAGCCTGAAAAATATAGGTGTTATCTATGAAACCCCTAAATCTTATGCGCTGTTTGTCGTATTGGCTGTTGCAAACAGGGCAGTAGAGTATATTTCTGGCTTGGTTTATAATCTGGTCAATTAAATTCATAACTAAATAATAAACTTCTTGTTTTTGCTGTCAAGTCTTCTTTACACAATGCCTGATCAAGGATTGAAATTTTCAATTGTCTTACTGGATACAGCACTAGCATATTCAGAGGGCGTAAAGTTTACACGACTAAACTTTGTCAGGTTAATATTGACTTGAACTCCAGAAGATGTACTTGCACTTCTGGTATAGGTGGTTGCATAATATTGGGACGATGTGGTATTGCCTGATTCAGCCGGCACGAAAGCCAGTCCGCCGGTACCAGCTTTATTTTCTACAAATGTTATTTTCCTGTAATCATTTAGCGGGTTGATATTGCTTTGCAAATAATATGTTGTCTTCGTGTTATCCAAAACTACCTTGTAATTACTGAAATCTGTTGCGCTAACAGTTTGATTGCCCCATATAGTTGTTCCGTTTGTCGGCCAATTACCTGTTTGGGTAACCGGATTATAACTTGATGGACAATTCATTATCGGCAAGTCGGCAGGCCTTGAAGTAAGCAGGATATTTTGAACTTGTGTGTTGGCGAGGCTTGAGCCACCGTAAGCTATGCTTGTCGGAGGCTGGACGGTAATGTCCGTGTAACTACCAATTCCTGCAGTTACAAACGGAAAATCTTGATAGGGTAGCATATTTGCAAGAATTTGATTTGTCGAGACTCTAAGTATGTATTGGCTGTTTGGTCTTAGGCATCCGGAACGGTAAACCAGGTTATAGCCAATTGTACTTGCAGAGCTTGCTAGAGTTACGGAATTATTGGTCTGTGAGTCGACAATCGCAACATTGGTTGACAAGTTTGCATTTATTAAGCCGTTTAGCTGTATTTTTACGACCACGGGTATGATCGCAGTTTGATCGTTATTCAAAACATAGCCGTTCTGCGAGACGGTTGGGTTGTAGCCGGGATAGTACTGAGTTTGGCCGGTCAAGCGAGCAGCTAACAAGGCTAATAGTTTGATTTTGTATTCTTGTTCCGGATCGGGGGTAGAACTTTCGGCTTCAAGCTCAATGCTGAGTTTATTGTCGCTGCCTTTTTTTATTTCAATTTCTTTGTCGGTTATTGATTTATAACCTGTTCGTGAAGCGGAAATTTTATATTTGCCCGGAGTTGCTTCGAATACTTTTTGTCCATTAGGCTTGGGTGGGTCGTTTAACGTTACGCTTACAGCTTTGGCGCTTCCGTTTTCGGCCATAGTAAGTTTAACCAATCCAAGAAGCCTCGAAGTTTTAGCCCTCTTTGCTGTAACTAGCAGTCCGACTTTGCCGTCGGTGTTGGTTGTCAATATCTTGAGGTTAGTGTCTATTGGTTTGATTGCGTTTGTTGTGTCATTGGGTGCCTGGGCTTTTAAGGTGCCAGTGTCGTCGCCGGTCAGCTGGTTTGATCCTTGTCCGGTATCTGCGGCGAATGCAAAACAGGGGAATAGGAGGACAACAGCTGAGATAATTAGTATTTTTTTCATTCTATAACCCCGCCCACAACATCACTGTTGTGAGAGCGCTTGCGGTGGAGCCGGAAGTAGCTGATTTTAATACATCTTTGCAATTAACATTTATCTTCCCGGCATCTATCGAAACATTCGTTGCTGCCTTCTTGGTAAGATCGCTCAAGGTTAATCCAACTTCGGCTCCCATTGTTGTGTTCCCGAACAATTTTGAAAGACTGTTGCTGCTTTTAGCGCTATCGACTGCTCCCACAACAGCTGCAGCTTTACCTGATGCCACACTACTAACATTACTAGCCTTGGTTTCAATATCTTGGCATCCCGAGAGGGCTAGATTGAGAGCGTTGGTTGTACTTCCTCCACTCAAGGTATTTGATGGTTGTGAACTTACCGAAATATTTCCATCTTGGTCCTTGGGTTCTGACGTTTTGTATTGATCGCCGCTCATATCTCTTTGCCAGCCATACCATGGAAAGTCTGGCAAATATTTATAAACATTGTTTTTGATCGTAGCTCGATATTGTTGACGACCGCCCGTTGTTTCGTCAATCGTGACTTCGGTTGACTTACCGGTTATTCCGGGAGGTTCGGCGCCGGACGATGGATGCAGTAAGACATTAATAGGAACTGCCTGTCCTACCCCATCATTTTCGGCAATTTGAAAGCAGACCTGAGTGCTTTCAAATCCTGGCTTTGAAGCCGTGACTTGGTATAATGCGGGCTGAACATTATGCAGTGTAGAAGAGGGGCTTGTAGGGCCTTGATCTGGGGTTACAAATTTAAAATTTTTAGAACGCATAAAATTCGCGAGGCGGCCAATTAATGAATTCCAGCCACTACACTTGAGCGAATTTGCGAGCGTAACATTTCCGATTGGAGTGCTTTTATTCTTTAATTCGTCATATGTTGTTTTTGTATCTTTAAATATCTGATTTACACCAGAAAAGGTTACTCCGCCCACTGGTACAATCCCATTTTCTTCTATTTCCGACCTTCTGTATGCTGTAAAGACGATTTTATTTTTGAATTCATCGAGCTTGGACTCTAAACCCAATCCCACGACGGGCACTAAAACCTCATTTTTATTTTTATCAATGCCGGTTTGATCTATAGCTTTCGGAACGCTACCGGTTGTTTCTTGACTCCCTTGCCCGGGAGTACCCAGTAAAGTCATGCAACTTCCGATACCTATTTTTAACTTTTGTATCTCAGAGTCAATTCGTCTCTTATTGTCAGTGCACGTCCACTGCCCTTCATCGTCGTAAGTTGTTGATGTTGCTTTTGTACATAATATTGGCTGACCGCCGGGAGTCTCTTCTAAACACTCCTTGTCTCCGATTGCCGCTCCGCTTGTAGTCGCTTGATTTCCTTGTGTGCCAGTTGTTTCAATACTCGGACATTCGGAGTCATCAACTATTTTTTGAGCACTGGAGCTAAATTCGCTCGTTGTCTGACAGTATGCCGCACTTGTTTCCGCCCCGCGACTCGTAATGTCCTTAACACACTGGGTTCCTTCTCTGCAGTTTTTGCTTGTAGTAGCGGCAGCGCTACCGCTACCATCAGTAACTTTTCCTGTTGGGGGGCTGTCTGCTTCGCATGTCCCGGTTGTAATGCCATATTTTGTCTCATCTGCCGGAGGAAGTAGTTCTTCTGAAATTGTATCTGGGGCAAGGTTGTCACCTGATTGTTTTGTAAAGATTCCATTGCTATATTTATACGTTGCTTGCCATCCGGCCCTAGGAGTTGAATCAGTAATACAATATGCCTGACCGGAGACATAACTCGTTATTCTTTCCTCGGTGTGGCTTATGGTAGCACTACTATATAAAATATTAGCGGATACCTTAACTGTTTTCTTTAAATTACAAATCAAAGGACTGGGGTCGATGTAAGGTGCCCCACCGTCATCGTCATGTACCATAAAATATACTTTAGTACCGAGTGACACATATTTTGCTGGGTCTCCATTGTCAATATAAAATAAATGGTTCACTGTTTTGGCGCCACTTTTTGCGAGTTTATAATTCGCTTCGTTCAAAACATAAATAGGATGAGTATTTTTGTTTTGCTTTGTTATGGTAGCGGTAATATCACATCCAGTACTGGCTGTATCTGCAGAAACGACATACTTGTATGCCAAATAAGCCCCAAAAACAATCAGGCCAACAACAGCAATGCCTGCGATCACTCGAGTAATCTTTGGCTTAAAGAACTTTTTTAACTTCGACAATCCCCCTCCTTAGAGAGATCTTATTTTCCTATCTATATTTTTTCAGAAATAGCAGGCCGCGTCAAGAAGTAAAACGGATATTTTTTTCTTTCCATTTTTTTATCTTGGCATGATCGCCCGAAAGCAAAATATCCGGTGCTTTTTCACCCTTGAAATCATATGGCCTTGTGTATTGGGGATACTCGAGAATTTCCTTGCCATCTATAGCGGAAAAAGTTTCTTCCTCTGACGATTCATCCTTGCCCAAAACTCCGGGGACCAGTCTCGAAATGCTATCTATTATAGTCATTGCCGCTATTTCCCCGCCGGATAAAACATAATCTCCGACCGAAAGCTTAAGGTCAACATATTTTTCAATCCTTTTGTCAAAACCTTCATAATGCCCGCAGATTAAAACTATTTCGTCATACTTGTCCTTGAATTCCCGGGCTAATTTCTGATTATATTTCTCGCCATCAGCAGATAGAAGTACAATAAGGCGCTTCTTATTTTTCCTTGGCGCGGCGACCTTCAGGGCGCGATAGAGTACATCTACGCGCATTAGCATGCCTATGCCTCCGCCGTATGGCCTGTCGTCAACCTGATGGTATCGTCCTAAGCCAAATTCTCTTAAATTTATTGCTTTAAGAATAATTTTTCTATCACGAAGAGCCCGGCCGATAATTGAATATTCATTTAGTCGGTTGATAAAATCTTCAAATAATGTAATTACTTTGAATTTCACTTTGATACCCGAAACCGCCGATACATCGGCGGTTTCACCTTAAAAACATTCTTATTTTTGACTTTCGCGGTTATATAATGTCGGTTGAACTTTCCTCTAGCGGTGTTACGCCATCCTCTGAATCATCAGCAGTTTTTTTCTCCTTGGGAATTTCTTCAACAATCTGAGCCTCCTCGACAATTGGCGTCTCTTCTTTCTTTGCCTCTTCTCTCGGGGTTCCTTCTCCAAGTCCTCCTCCGACTTCTCGTCCAGATTCAGGCTCGATGATTTTCAGGTTAACTCTGGCGTGCTCTTTGGCACCGAGTACCCTCAAAAGAGTTCGAATTGCCTTGGCGGTTTTTCCTTCTTTTCCGATTATTTTTCCCATGTCTTCAGGATCAACATTAAGTTCGATCAGAACACCCATTTCATCCACTTTTCTTTCGGTTTTAACCTTGTCCGGGTTGTCGACTATCTCTTTGACAACCATCTCGACAAACTGCTGATCTTTTTCCATTTTTCCTCCGCTTCATATCTGCCTCAGGCAGGTATGAAAACCCCTCAGATTGGGGCGTGTTATTTTTCTTCCTTAATTTTTTCCTCTACCTTAATTTTCTCGTCTTCGGCTGGTTTTTCTGTATTTACGGCTTCTTCGGTCTCTTCTTTTGTTGCATCTGCTTCAGCCGGTTTGGTTTCGGGTGCTTCAGCTTCCTCGTTTTCCTTAGTTTCTTCAGTATTGTCAGCTTCTTTATCCGGTGCCTTAGGTGTTTTGGGCTTTTCCTCTCCCTTTGATTTTTTCATCTTTTCTTTGTCCGGAACATATTTAGCCAATTTGTGCTTAATGGCATTTGCACTGAGTAGTTTTGCAACTGAATTTGAGGCTCTTGCACCTTTGTCTAGCCACTTCAAAATCTCCTCTTTTTCCAAAGAGGTCTTTTTTGTCTGAGGATCATACCACCCGAGAATTTTTAGAAATCCTGATTTTGGCGGTTTGGAACTTTCGGTTAGGACGATTCGGAAGAATGCTTTGTTGGCTCTACCGGATCGCAGAAATCTGATTGCTAACATTTCCTGTTTTTCCTTCTTTTCTTGATTGATTGACTAGTTGATTTTAACAAATTTGGGCATTTTTGTCAACAAAGTTTGATAACCGTTTTTAAACTCAGTAAATCGCATCGGTTTTTTGCCCTCGGGCTGGATCGAGATGATTTCAAGCATATTTTTATCTAACCTTGCCTGGTGAATTATGAACCTTTTATTTTTTATCAGGAGGTAGGTTTTTGGCCAACGGCTAAAAGCCCGGGTTTTGTTATAAGCAGAAACTGCGCTGTCGTTATCACTAATTAATCCATCCTGCTTTAAAATTCGGTGAGTAAAGCTCATTTTTCCCTTTGGCATCTTGGTTAGCTTGATTTCCCATTTGAGATATTTCTTGATTAATTTTGGCAGATCGTGTGCTATGCGAGAGATGATTTTAGATCGAAGTGAATCGAAATTATCATCCGGGAGGATTTGGATCTTCTCTTGGGTGAGGAGCAAGCCCTGATCGAGTTTGTCGGATATCTCAAAGATAGAATATCCAGTTTCTTTTTTATTATCCAGGAGCGCTTGTTGAAGAGGGGAGGCTCCGGGATATTCGGGAAGCAAGGAAAAATGAATATTAAGGATGCCATTTTCAAACAAATCTATAATATTTTTAGGGATGATTTTGCCATATGCAAAGATAAATCCGAGTGAATCTTCAGGCATACTTTTCTTGATCTCCAGATAAGCTTTTTGATCTAGTTTTTCAAAAGCCTTAACATTTATATTTAATTTGTTTGCGATTGCGTGGGCGGGATTTGGCTTAACGCGCATATCCCTGCCCTGCTCCTTTGGCGATTCGGTTATAAGTAGATCAATTTTAATGCCCTGCTTCTCAAATTCTTTTAAAAACTCCACAAAATCCGGATCGCTTGAAAAAAAAATCATTTGTAGTCAATTATTAATATACCGTTTAGATGGTCAACTTCATGCTGAATCGCTCTGGCAAAAAAACCTTTCGCTTTTATTTTTTCTCTCTTGCCGCTTTCATCTTGAAAAACGAGGTGGATTTTTTTTGGCCTTGCGACATCAATTTCGACTCCCGGCAGTGAAAAACAGGCTTCTTTTTGTACTTCTATTTCCTTCGACCGCCAAGTAATTTTTGGATTAACCAGAACGGTTTTTGGAATATCTTTGACTTCTTGCGGATCATCCTCTTTCCCTCTGGTATATTCGATGACAGCGAGAGACACCGATTTGCCGACCTGCGGTGCAGCTAGACCAACCCCCTCCATGCCCTCTAAAGTTGTAAATAAATCCCCAACTAAAACACTGAGCTTTTTGTCGAAAGCCGATATTTTAGCTGTTTGTGCTCTTAAAACAGGTTCTTTTTTGTCTACTAATTCCATTTTCATCAAAACATTTTCCTGTTTGTTTTTCCCGTTAAAACCGAATTGTATAATTCTAGCAGAAAATGGGTAGTATTTGAAGCCCTAAACTCTCGCGCTTTCAGCCTCGCTCGCATAGAGAACCCCAATCTCAACTGATCACGTCTTAAAAGTTCGCTAATTCCTTTGGCAAAGGCTTCAACTGTTGGGGCGGTGATCAATCCTTCTTCGTTGTGTTTGAGAAAGTCGTTAATTCCATAACCTTCTACTGCAACCACCGGTGTTCCGGCTGCTAACGCTTCGATTACCGATAGGGGTTCGGGATCGAGAGACTTGGGATAAACAAATAAATCCGCAACCCCATAGATTTTATTTACTTGGTTCTTCGGCAAAAATCCGGTGATCGTTATGTAATCGCTAAATGGTTGCATTTGGACTAATTTTCGAAGCTCAGACTCTGAAGAGCCGCCGCCTATTATCAAAAGCTGGACATCGTCGATAGCTTTCCAGACGAGCTTGAATGCTCTGAGTAAAAATTCTAAATTGGCGTCGCCTTCCAGCCGGGCGACGTAGAGGATTATTTTGCGCTCTCGGGGGATTTTGAACTTTTCGTAAATTGCTTGAGGGGGATAGCTAGCATAATCTTTAGTAAATATTCCAACCGGTGCGACATCGATTTGATTGCTGACCCCGAGGTCTTGCAAGTATTGCTTGCTCCCTTTGCTAAGTGAAATTACCCTGCTTGCGGAGTTTGCTAAATTAGTCAGATTCCTTACGGATTTTTGATAGGCAGATGAAAGGGAGATTGATGATTTTTTTGTTTCATATTCGGGAAAAAGACGATAAAAGCTCGCAACGTGAGGGGCCCCCGAGCTTTTAGCAAAATCAAGGCTGTATCTGAAAGGGGTATAAAAATGGTGCGAGTGGATTATATCGAAGCCGGATTCTTTGATCACCTTGGGCTTTGGGCTTGATGTTGGCCAAATTTTTGGCCTGAACCTATCGGGAAAAGCAAATACTCCCGGCAGGGTGACTATTTTATCTTCTTTGATTTTGAGTCTGTGATACTCGGGAGCAAAAACCCAAACATCCTCTCCGGCTTTAATCAAACTTCTCCTCAAGGTCTCTACCGAGATACTGGCTCCGTTTGGTGCGGGAATGTAGCTGTCTGTAATAAGTGCGATCTTCATATTTATATAATACAGGAGATTGGTGAAATTTGAAAAAATATTTAAGTAAATTCAGGAGGGTCGACCCTGAGCTTTAAGATCATACCCCTTTGCGTGTAAATATCTTGCAGTTTTTTTATTTCTGTATGAGAAAGTAGTGAATATAATCGTCTCCTCCCGCCAAACCAACTCTCTTGTTTTATTATTGACTCGAGCTTATTTAGCGAATCTTTATTGCCGGTAAATTCGAGAATTCTCGTAAAGGGAGGCATATTTTCACTTCGTCTGTTTCTGAGCTCTTCGAGGAAGAAATTATCGAATTTATTTTCTTCTAAGCAGTCGGTCAACCTCGATGTTTTCCGGGAGCAGAGAAAGACCGTATCAACTCCGGCTTGCTTAAGATCGAGTATCGACTTTAAAAGTTTATATTCAAAGTTGAGATAGGGGAACGTTGCGTAGAGGTCAAAATGTAAGACTATTGCAATATCAAAAGTCTTCTGCGTCAGCCTAATTTTGGAAAATGGAATAATAACAATTTCTTCTTTGGAGAGGGGATCTGTTGAAACTTTTTTTTCAAAGATTTTCTCGGCTGACAATTTAGATTCATTGATATCGAGTAAGCCTTTTTTGATCTTGATGCTCGCGCATTTATCGCAAACCGAAGCATTTGGGGCTGTAGATAAAGCAACATTACCGCAATTAAGACAATAAAATTTTTCCGAGTTTGTGAAAAATCCGGTAAGCAGGATCCGTTTTGATTTTTTTAATTTTGCAACAAAATTTTCATCGCTGAAAATATTGCTGAGATCTAATGTTCGGATAATCTTTAGTTTGTTTTGTTGCTTAATTTGAATGGCTTTGCCGGATTTTATCCAAGCATATGCCTCAAGCGACGGGAGGCTGTCCCCAAATATTAGGGGGCATCCATACACGGAGCTTACAATTTTTGAGGCTACTTGAGCGTTATATTTTGGCTCTTGGTCCTCGAAATATGCAAAGTTTCCAGGATCATCGATTGAGATGGAATTTAATTTTACAAAAGGTAAAAAAAGACCGTGTCTTGTTGCAAAAACCACTGCTGGCTTTCCTGTAATTAATTCTTGCCAAGCAACTGCCTTTTGTTTTGAATTCAACTGCGAATGCCAAAGAAGCGTTTTTATTGATGGGTCAAGTTTTTTAAGAATTTTTTCCGCCTGGATTAAGTCTTCAATCTTCGGCAGGACTATGAGGTTTTGCTTTTCCTTGTTAAGTTTTCCAAAATAATAGTTCAGTCTAAACTCAAAGTCGGCTGTTAGAATAATTGGCTTTTGAGTTTTTTTAAGTTTTCTCGGCGAGGACTTTTTGCCAAGTATCTTCAGATCTTTTTTATTGAGTTCGGGTAGAAAGGAAAAAATTGCTGACGGCATGGATGAGAAAAATTCTTTTGCAATTAAGCCTGCGATATCATGTTGAGCAGAGGTTATGACAGGCCCCATACTTAATTTTCTACTTACCGGTCGTTTGGCAAAAACGGAGGAATTCACTAAGTCAACTACAACCGCCTCGACTTTTTTTTGCATGAAGGGAACTTCGACCAGAGAATATCTTTGGACAGATAAACCAACGGGAACAAAATAGTCGAATGTGAACGTTTTGCTAGTTTTCTGTCGAAGGAGGCATTTGGCAATCATAAAAAGTCATAAATCTTCTGGAGCAATTTATCGATATTGTGATGTGTTGCTGAAGATATTTCAAGATCGTATTTAAAATCCGATTTTTTATTCTGCCTGAGATCGCTTTTGGAAAGGACGACAATTTCTATTTTTTTGAGGAGTTTTTTGTCGAATTCTTCTAGTTCCTTGCGGACGATGCCATAGTCAGATTCGTAGTTATTGCTTGACGCATCGATTAAGTGAACTAGAATTTTGACTCTGGATATGTGGCGCAAGAATTTAATTCCTAAGCCCCGACCGGCGGAGGCACCTTGGATAAGTCCTGGTACATCGCAAATTGTAAAATTCTTATCCTTATATCTGACAACGCCTAGATTCGGTTCAATCGTTGTAAATGGGTAGTCGGCAATTTTAGGTTTGGCGTTTGAAATTACCGAGATTAATGTTGATTTGCCAGCGTTTGGCAATCCGATCAATCCAACATCAGCAATAAACCGCAGTTCCATACGTATTCTTTTGCTTTCGCCTTCTTCCCCTGGTTCAAACTCTCTTGGAACTTGATTGATTGACGAGCGAAAGTGAAAGTTTCCCAGGCCGCCTTTTCCCCCTTTGACCGCACAATATTCCTGCTCTGGCTTGATAAAATCAAATAAAAGTTTGTCCGAGTTTTTGTCAAAAATTAGAGTTCCGACTGGAACTTTTAAAATTAAATCATCCCCACTCAAGCCATATTTTTTTGCTTTCATCCCGTTCTGACCGCTTTTAGCTTTGAAGGATTTTAGTCTAGCAAAGTCGTTTAGGGTGTTTAGGTCCGTGGAAGATCGGAGGATAATATCTCCTCCCCGCCCGCCGTCTCCGCCGTCCGGTCCGCCCTTGTCAACATATTTTTCATGCCTAAAAGAAACGGCCCCGTTGCCGCCCCTTCCAGCTTTGACATCAATTATTACTTCGTCAACCAACATGATAAATATAATTTACAGGAGAAAGCCAGTTTTTGCAATTTTTTCTACCCAGATCCACTTACAACGGATTGACCGGACGCCCACCAATAATCAATTCAAAATGGAGGTGGGGCCCGGTTGATCGGCCGGTATTACCTGAATAAGCGATGGTCTGGCCTTTTGATACAACCTCTCCCGAAGAGACGTTGAAAGAAGAAAGATGAGCGTATCTGGTTGCTCTGCCTCCTCCGTGATCTATTACAATCTGATTGCCATAACCCCCCGACCAGCCCGAGCTCATTATTACCACCTTACCGCCAGCTGCCGCTCTAACCGCGGTTCCAACGCTTGCCATATAATCAACTCCGGTGTGGCCGCGTCCGAAATATTGGGAAATACCGCGCCCGCTAATTGGAGTTATAAGTCCTGAATTATCTACAGACGAATATCCGCTAGAGCTCCTTTTGCTTGTTGCCAATGCTTTTGAACTGGCAAGGCGTCTTTTGGCCGCTTCGTTGGCTGCTTTAGTAGCTTCCTCGGCTGCTTTAGCTTTTGCCTCGTCTTCGGCCCTTTTAATTGCTACCATCCAGTCTTTTGAGGTTGAGGTATCCGATGAAGGAATCTTTAGGACCAATCCCTCCCCGATATTTTTTGCCTCTTCCGCTTTGATATTGTTTGCATCAAGGATTGACTGAACGTGAAGACCGAACTTTTCAGCGATTTGACCTATTGTTTCACCAGCCCTAACTTCGTATGTAGCTTCTTGCCGACCTGCAACAGCGATATTTTTGTTAGCATTTACCGCCAGTTGCTGGGCCAAAGTATAATTATCATTTTTTATCATGAGCGAAATTGTAACGTCTTCGGGAACTTCTTTGAGTCCTGGCGTGTATTTGGAAATTCTCCTGGTTAAGTCGCCGGCTCTGATTGGATCGAGCGGCTCGGAATATTTTTTAATTTCGGCGTAAATCTGTTTGTTAACCGATGTCTCAGATACCCACGGCATAAAAGAAATTGCCAGCAAAATCAGTAAATTGAAAAATAGTTTGCGACCAATTTTGTCGGATAAGAATTTCTCAAATTGTGAAATTTTAGCGGCAAAAAAATCGTGGAGTTGTTTTAATTTAAAAATCCAAATGCCTGGAGTCTTAACTTCTAATTTAGAGCCTTCTTCAATATGCTCTTTGGTTTTGTTAATCATGCTTCGATGATTATAGACAAATAATCGTTGCTTGCAAGGATAGGGGGCAACTATTTCTTCTTAAAAGTTCTAAGCTTTTCTTCAACAAGAACAAATTCAAACACATCGCCTACTTTAAGTCGCAAATCGCCGAGATAGCTTACTCCGCATTCAAAGTTCTTATCTACCTGGTTGACTTTTTCTGCTGCAACCCTGACTGCATCGGTTTTGATTTCTCCAATTTGCTCTTTATTTCGGTATACGCGGATTTTAGTTCCGGGGCTTACTTTGCCAGAGATTACTTTTCCTCCGACAATTCCACGATCCTTTTCGGTCCTGAATATTTTTAGAACCTCCAGCTTGCCAATTGTAGTTTCAATGATTTCCGGCTCAAGCATTCCCTCGAGTGCAGCTGTGACTTCGTCGATCAGCTCGTAGATGATTTCGTATTTTTGGATTTTAATGTTGTTAGTTTCTGCCAATTTTAAAACGGCCGGGGGAATGGGGACTCTAAAGGCAAGGATGACCGCATGCGATGCGATTGCTAGATTGACGTCAGATTCCGTTATGGCTCCAACCCCATCTGTTGCTATCGATACCTTGACATCCTCTGCGGATATCTCATCCAGCGATCCTTTTAAAGCGTCAAGAGATCCCTTTACATCAGCTCTCAAAATAATTTTTAACTCCTTGGCTTTGCCCTCTTTTGCATCTTGAGAAAATTCTGCCAAACCGGTTGTTTTTCTTATTGTTTTAGCGCTTCGGGCTTTCTGATTACCAGTCACAATTTCTTTTGCAGTTTTTTCATCTTTTACAACCTTAATCATTGTCCCGACCTTCGGTGCTTTCTTAAACCCGGCTACCAAAATCGGATCAGCGGGATTGGCTTGCTTGATCCTTGCCCCTAGCCAGTTTTCCATAAAACGAATTTTGCCGAATTCCTCATCGTAAATAAATACGTCACCTGTTTTTAATATTCCGTCCTTTACGATAACTGTTGCCACTGCTCCTTTGCCCGGCTGAACCTTTGATTCGATGATCATTGCCTGGCCGGGAGCATCTTTTGGTGCTTTTAAATCTTCAACCTCGGCGGTCAAAATAACCATCTCCAAAAGTTCTTTTATATTCTTTCCCGTTTTGGCTGAAACTGGAATCATCGGGGTCTTTCCGCCCCATTCCTCGGGAATCAGATTGTACTCAGAAAGCTCTCGTTTAACCCTATCCGGATCGGCTTCAGGTTTATCAATTTTATTAATCGCCACAATTATTGGAACTTTTGCCGCTTTAGCGTGTGAAATCGCTTCAATTGTTTGAGGTTTTACGCCCTCGTCAGCGGCTACAACCAAAATAATTATGTCTGTTATGATTGCTCCCTGAGCTCTCATTCTGGAAAAAGCTTCATGTCCCGGGGTATCAAGAAAAGTGATTATCTTTTCTGTCTTTTTTTCTTTTTCACTGGTTTCAATTTTTGTTTGGTATGCTCCAATATGTTGAGTTATTCCCCCCGACTCTGTATCGATAATGTTGGTGTTTCGGATTGCATCTAAAAGTTTGGTTTTACCATGGTCAACATGCCCCATGATCGTTACAATCGGGGGCCTGCTTACCATTTTATATTTTTTCTCTACGCCGGCATTTTTTATTTGTTCTCCATCTTCTAGTATTTTTGCCGTTTCAAAACCGAATTCATCGGCAATGATTGATGCCGTATCATAATCAATGCTTTCGTTTATGCTCGCCATAACGCCGTTTTGCATTAATTTTTTTATTATTTCAACGCTAATAATCCCGAGTTCTTCGGCAAGCATTTTGACCGGGACTACTTCCGGCAGGTTAATTATCGGTTTCTTTTCTTCCGTCATAGTAATTTATTTCCAATTTTTTTTCTGATTTTTGCTCTGTTTTTTTATCATCTGGATTTTCCGGATTGCTTGGCATTTCGGAAATTAGAACTTCCTCTTCGGTTTTTACCGCCGAGACTGACGCAATTTTATCTTTTTGCGTTAATCTCATAAGCCTAACGCCTTGAGTGTCTCGGCCAAGTTGTTTAGCTGCTTTCATCGGGATTCTGATTACCTGGCCGCATTTTGAGGCGAGAATTAAATCTTGATTAACATCATTTGTTATAATTGCCTCTATCACTTTGCCGGTTTTTTCGGAATTTCTCGAAGCTATTACACCGTAACCACCGCGTTTTTGAAGTGGAAAGTTTTTGATAATTAATGTCCGTTTCCCAAATCCATTTTCAAGCACAGTTATTAATTCATATTTTTGTCCCAAGGATGGGTCGCTTGAGAAAGCCGATGTCGATATGACTTCATCCTCGGATCTTAATCTGATTCCCATCACCCCGGCAGCAGATCGGCCCATTGTTCTAATTTCTTTTTCTTTGAAAAGTATTCCTTTTCCGTTGTTGGTTACCATAACGACATAGTCGTCTCCGCTCGTAATTTTGATGAATCTCAGTTCATCCTTGTCTTTTAATTTAATTGCGATCAAACCGGTTTTTCTGATATTGGAATAAGCGGAAACGGATGTTCTCTTAACCACCCCGTTTTTTGTTGCCATTAAGAATAGTTTTCCTTCAATTTTTTCACCTTTTGGAATTATCAACATTGCTGTTACTTTTTCTTCGGGAGAAATCTGAATAAGATTTACTATTGCATTACCCCTGGCTTGTCTGGATGAAGCCGGAATTTCAAAGACTTTCTGATAAAATACTTTACCCAAATTCGTAAAGAAAAATACCGAATCGTGGGTGCTGGCAATTTCCATCTGAATAACCTGGTCTTCTTCCTTGGGGGTAATTCCAACAATTCCCTTTCCTCCTCGAGCCTGTTTCCTGTAGGCATCAACGGAAACTCTCTTAATGTAGTTGCCTTGCGTCAGGGTCACAACCACGCTTTCGTTTGGAATCAAATCCTCGGCCTTAAAATCACCAATTTCTTGATCGATGATCTTTGTTTGCCTCGGGCGGGAATATTTTTCTTTTATTTCAATAATTTCTTCTTTTATAATTTTAAGAACTTTCTTTTCGTCTTTTAAGATTGCGTCAAGCTCGTCAATCAATTTTAGTTTTTCATTCAATTCATCCTCGATCCTCTTTCGCTCTAACGCGGCCAGGGCAGACAAGCGCATATCTAAAATTGCATTAGCTTGAACCCCTGTAAATTTAAACTTAGATATTAAATTTTTGAATGCTTCTTCTCGGCTTTGAGATTTTCTAATCAGAGAGATAATTTCGTCAATATGGTCGAGTGCGCTTTTAAGCCCCTCGAGAATATGAGCGCGCTCCTTGGCGCGATCCAAATCAAACTGCACTCTTCGCCTTACAACTTCGTTGCGATGTGCAATAAATTCTTTAAGCGCTGCGCGCAAATTTAATATTCTGGGTTGAATCTTCTCAATCAGCGCCAACATGTTTATATGAAAAGCGGTCTGAAGGGGCGTAAGTGAATAAATTTTATTTAGAACTTTTTTCGGATAGGCATTTGAGCGAAGTTCGATCAGAATTCTCACTTTTGTATTTCTGTCGGATTCGTCTCGAATTTCGCTAACACCGTCAATTTTCTTTTCTTTTACGAGGTTGGCGATTTTTGCGATTAAATCGGACTTATTAACCTGGAAGGGGATTGAGGAAATAATAATTTGAAATCCCTTTTTTGTTTCCGAAATTTCAGCTTCACCTCTTATGATTATCTTCCCTCTGCCGGTGGCAAAAGCATTTTTTATTCCTTCTGATCCGTGAATGGTTCCTCCGGTCGGAAAATCGGGTCCTTTGATAAATTGCATCAGCTCATCGACGGTAGCTTCCGGATTGTCGGCTAGATAAATTAAACCATCGCAAAGCTCGCCGAGATTATGAGGCGGAATGTTTGTTGCCATACCGACGGCGATTCCAACCGTACCGTTTACAAGAAGGTTTGGAATTTTAGTAGGCAAGACAGACGGTTCTTTGAGGGTATTGTCATAGTTCGGGACAAAATCAACAGTATTTTTTTCGATGTCGTTGAGCATTTCTTCGGCAATTTTGCTCATTCTAGCCTCGGTATATCTTGGGGCTGCAGCCGGATCACCATCCATTGAGCCAAAGTTGCCCTGTCCGTCCACTAGCGTATGATTCATCTTAAAATCTTGAGCCATACCAACCATTGTGTCGTAAACCGCCATATCACCATGCGGGTGATATTTACCCAAAACTTCTCCGACGATTTTTGCCGATTTGGTAAACTTACTCCCCGCGGTCAAATTCATCTCTCCCATTGAGAATATGATTCTGCGGTGAACAGGCTTCAATCCGTCTCGAGCGTCTGGCAAAGCGCGAGAAACAATAACGCTCATGGCATAGTCCAGATAGGATTTTTCTATTTCGTCAACTATTGAGTGATTTGCAATCTCACCGAATTCAGTCTTGTGGTAATTAAAATCAAGAGGCTCGGGAAAATTAAGATCGGTGTCTGTTAGCTCGCTGACATCTTCCTCGCCATTTTCTTTTTTTTCTTCGCGATCACTTTTGTCTTTTTGGGCAGCGTCAAGAAGCCTATTTTCTTCCTCGATCTCATCCGCTTTTTTTTGTTTTTCGTCTTTCATGATTAAATATCTAAATTTGCTACGGTTTTTGCACGCGTTTGGATAAATCTTTTTCTTGGAGGTACTTCATCTCCCATCAGCATCGAAAATGATTCATCGGCTCTTTCAGCGTCAGAGACAGTTACTTTTAGCAGTTTCCTATTTTCCGGATCTAACGTCGTCTCCCACAGTTGCGTAGGATTCATTTCTCCCAAACCCTTATATCGCTGAACCGCAATTTTATTTGTTTTGGATTTGAATTTTTCAATCATCTTATCCCTTTCGTCTTCAGAGTGGGCCCAAGCCTTCTCCTTGCCGGATTGAACCAAAAACAGCGGCGGTTGGGCGATATAAACGTAACCCTTGTCTATAACTTCTTTAAAATGCCTAAACAAAAATGTTAATAGCAAAGTTCGAATGTGGCTTCCGTCGACATCAGCGTCAGTCATAATTATTATTCGGTGATATCTGATTTTTTCTAGATTAAATTCTTCGCCGATACCAGCACCCATTGCGATAATCAAAGCTTTGATTTCCTCGGACGAGAGGATTCTGTCCAATCTTGCTCTCTCTACATTTAATATTTTTCCTTTTAGCGGCAGGATTGCTTGAAATTTTCGATCCCGCCCTTGTTTTGCCGAACCTCCTGCGGAGTCTCCCTCAACGATAAATATTTCACTTTTTGCCGGATCTTTTTCTGAGCAATCCGCCAGTTTTCCAGGGAGAGTCATACCCTCCAAAACGCCTTTTCTGATTACAGTTTCTCTCGCTGCTCTCGCTGCAATTCTTGCCCTAGCCGAAAGTGCAACCTTTTCTATCAAAATTTTTGCTTCGCTCGGATGTTCTTCAAAATATGAAGATATTCCCGATAATATTGCAGATTCGACAATGCTTTTCATTTCGGGATTGCCCAACTTGGCTTTTGTTTGACCTTCAAACTGCGGATTTGCCAGTTTGACCGAAATTACTGCTGTTAATCCTTCGCGTACATCATCTCCCGTTAACCCTCCGTCGACGCCCTTGATGATATCGTTCTTTTTTGCATAATCGTTGATGACGCGAGTTAAGGCGGTTTTAAATCCTGTTAAATGAGTTCCGCCTTCAATAGTGGCAATATTGTTTGCGAAGGTATATGTGTGTTCATTAAAGTCATTGGTGTAAGAAATCGATGCCTCTACAGAGTAACCGTTTTCTTCTTTTCCGACATAAATCGGGGAGTTTATGAGCGAGGATTTGTTTTTATTGATGTATCTGACAAAGGCATTTATACCACCTTCAAAATAAAAGGTGACTTTTTGCTCCGGCTCCTCGCGCTTGTCAATAATTGTTATTTTTATGCCCTTCGTCAAAAACGCCTGCTGACGGCAGCGATCAACGATAGTTTTAAATGAGAACTTTATCTCTTCAAAAATTTTCGGGTCTGGTGAAAAAGTTATTGTTGTGCCGTCTTCCTTTGCCTCGCCAGTTTCCTTAACTTTTTCAATTGCCTTTCCCCGAGAATACTTTTGTTCGTATGCTTTGCCGTCTCTTCTTACTTCAGCCGTCAAGGAATCTGAAAGGGCATTGACAACTGAAACGCCAACGCCGTGAAGACCACCCGAAACTTTATATCCGCTACCGCCGAATTTGCCTCCGGCGTGAAGAGTGGTCATAACTGTTTCGAGCGCCGACTTCTTGGTCTGTGCGTGTATGTCGATCGGAATTCCTCTCCCGTTGTCGACTACTTTTACAATTTCTCCGGGCAGAATTTCGATTAAAATTGAGTTAGCAAATCCCGCTAGAGCTTCATCTATCGAGTTATTAAGAACCTCCCAAACTAAGTGGTGGAGTCCGTCAATACCCGTTCCGCCGATATACATCCCTGGTCTTTTTCGAACCGGCTCTAATCCCTCAAGGACGGAGATATCCTTGGCGGTGTAGCTTTGTTTGTTTGTTGATTCTTCTTCTTTGTTAATCATTTTGTTGCAAAATAAAAATATAAACCTTTCGGACTTATGCTATTGTACCATATTTTTTATTCCCTTGCCAGCTTATGCAGCGTCAAAACTCTTTGAAGGTTTGTTTAAAAACAGAGTTAAAAAGTTCCCCACCTCCTAGAGTAATTTTCAATTCGTCCGCAAGAGTGCCGGGTTGTTTTTGGTAGATAAGGTTATATTTTTTTAAATTTTCATTATCAAAGGGTAAAAAATATTCATAGGTTAAGACGCTCTGGTCTCCGGGGCTGACAGAAAACCAAGTTCCAAAACAAGTCAGTGCTTCCTCTTGGGATATGTCAGTTGACTCGGTAATGTCTTTGCCGTCAATGTTGGCTGATAATATTTCTGATCCCAGCGGTACGAAGACTCTTGTATAGTTGCGGTTCAATATGTTTGGCCAGTTATCATTTAACTTTCGAGTTATTGTCAGTTTTGCAAGCGGCTTGGTTTCGGATTTTTTTACCTCATAATTAATCGACTGGGTTACGTTTAGGCTGCTCTTGCCTCCGTTTAGATTAGCATTGCTAACTTGGAGATAGTCTAAATTGTATGATTTGTTTTCTCCCGAAATGCCAATTTTTTTTACCAATTTCTCTTGACGTTGATTGGAAAAAAACGCCAGAATTCTCCCTTGCTTAGCTTGAAAAAGTGAAAATTTATAAAGCCTGTAGTATCCCAAGCTCTTCGCCTTCTTCAGAAGTATTGGGGAGAGGTCTTTTAGAATGGTTTTTGGCTCATTAATTACTTTGTTGTCAGGATTCTGCCAGTACTCTTTATCAATTTTTTCCGACATAATTTGAGTGAAATTTTCACTCGTCACTTCTATATCATCGACTTTTATTGGTCCGGTTTCTTTGAGCAAATCGATTATTGCAAGAGAGGAGATTGCAATAGTTCCATTGACCTGTTCGCCCCAGCCTTCGGACAAGAACCACTCCAAGTCCTTTGCGGTCTTTGGAAAATCTACCTGCCAGTTAGCATTTACAAAACTCTGATTCCTGCCGGGATATGTTTCACTCATTGGTTTTGGCAAGGCCTCGCTGCTCTTTAAAAGCAGGGGATTGTCTTTTTTGTAAGGATTGGTTTCAAAGACAAGTTCGCTATTTGTAATTTTATCTTTGACTTTAAGAATTCCGAAACTACCCCAAAATCCGCCTGTCGGTCTGAGCTCAGCCGAGTTTTGAAATCCTATAAGAATATTCTGTCCCTTGAGCGAATAAGCTAGAGCAAGGACTCTGAAAAAAAATGAATTATAAACCAGAGCGCAGAGAACAAATACGACTAAAATAGCCAAGCTCAATCCCAGCCATGCTTTTTTCTTGGGTCTAATTATAAGTTTATGATTCGAAAGCCGATAGGCCGGTTTTATTTTTTTTACTTTTATCGGCTTGAGATCGTTGACTTTATAATTTTTCCCCTCGGAAAACATTATTTTATTATTTGAGCGCTTCCTTGATTGATACAATTCCAAGCGAGATAACAAAGCCCAAGAAAGTTGCTATCAGAGTATTTAGAAGTATTTTTTTCGGAGCGGCAATGACAACCGGACTATCTACTCTGGTTATATACTTTGCAGAAGCTTCGGCTTGATTGTACTCGTCAACTCTATCTTTCAGTGATTGCCCGGCCGTTGCAATTATTCTCCGTGCTTGTTCCTGATCCGCAGACGAATAGGATGCGGTAATAAGCGATGAAGCCTCCTGTTTCTTCGAGACTGTAAATACTTTCGATAGACCCTTGATGTCATCAGTCGGCAGGGGATAACCGCTTTTGTTAAAAATATCCGTAACCGTTGATGGAGAGATCAGCCAGTCGCTGAGGTTTGTAGCAAGCGATGCCGACACAACAGAAGAATAGTAATTTTCGTACTGGTAGTAGTCAACGTCAGATTGTTTCAACGATGGTACGCGGCTAACTTCAAAAGCAATTGAGGACTGATATGTCGGTTTCTGGTAATTGGTAAAGAAAAAAGCCACTAGCGCGAATATGATAGTTATGAGTATTATTAGCGAGAGGTTTCTTTTTAATATAATGTAGTAATCTTTGATTTCCATCTAAATCCTTTCTATAAATTCATTTATTTCACAGATAAATCTTTCTTTCGAAAATTTATTTGCTGATTTAATTATATACTCTTTGTCAAATTTTGCTTTTTCAAATTTTTTCATTGCTCCAATTAACGATTCCGTGTTTTGTTTGTCAAAAAGTATGCCGTTTTTTCCGTCTTGGATATACTCGGTTGCTCCGCCTGAGCCAAAAGCTATAACAGGAGTGCCGGAAGACAGTGCCTCAACCGGAACAATACCAAAATCCTCTTCGGCCGGAAAAAGCAAAGCTTTTGCCTCGGATAAAATTTTCTGTTTTTCTCCACTCGTAACCCGGCCTAAAAAACGAATGTAGTTCGAAGCAATTTTTTTAAGATTCTCTGCCTCGGGTCCATCTCCGGCAACATAAAGATTTTGCTTTGTTTTATTGCAAGCGGTGATTGCCAGATCGTTTCTTTTATAGGGTATTAATCTGCCCAAGGTAAGAAAATAATTTTTCTTTTTTATGTTTTTGATATTTTTTGATAAGTCGACCGGAGGGTAGATAACAGTTGAATTTCGCCCGTAAACTTTTTTTATTCTCTTTTGGATCGTCCTTGAGTTAGTGAGAAAATAATCAACGCTCTTATTGGCTTTGAGATCCCACTGCTTTAGATAGTTTAAAAATAGTTTGCCGAAGGGTTTTGAAACCAATCTGTTGTCAATGTCGGGTTGCCAGACATAACGCATTGGTGCGTGGCAATAGCAGACGTGGGTGCTTCCCTTGGGCTTGGTGATTCCTTTGCCAATTGCGCTTGAAGAGCTAATGATCAAATCATGACCCTCCAGATTTAAGCTTTTTATTGCGGAGAGTAGAAGAGGTGGAACCGATTGGTGTTTATCTCTGATAAGGGGAATTTTTTGCAAGAAACTTGTTTTTGGATTTCTAATTTTATACTCGGGCAGTTTTTTTTCATTATAAACGGTAGTATAAAAGTCGGCCTTGGGAAAAGCTTCAAGAAGTGCATCGACAACGGATTCGCCGCCGCCTCGCCAAGTTAACCATTCGGCTACGATAGCAACTTTTTTTGGCTTCATTCTAGTATGACCCCTTACCTTTAAAAACAGTCGAGAAAGTTCTCAAGACGACCAAAAGGTCTAGCCAAATAGACCAGTTCTCTAAATAGTAGATATCGAGTCTTGCTTCCTCGTTAAAGCTCAAGTCGCTTCTTCCTGAGATTTGCGCCAAGCCAGTAATCCCCGGTTTTATCATCAAAAGCTTGCGCTGTTCCTTTGTGTAGTTTGAGACTTCACGGGGCTGGTGGGGACGCGGTCCGACTAAGCTCATATTTCCTAGGAATACGTTAAAAAATTGCGGCAATTCGTCGAGGCTGGTTTTTCTCAAGAAATTTCCGATCGGAGTAATTCTTGGATCATTAGCAATCTTATAAACCGCACTATCTTGCTTGATATTATTTGTCTCGATTAATTTGTTCTCGTACTCTTCAGCTCGAGACCCGCCATACTGCGGGCCAGTGCAGAATTCAGTCAGCATTGTTCTAAATTTGAAAGTCGTAAATTCTCCTTGATTACCGACCCTGATATTCCTATAAATTACCGGCCCCTTCGAGCCAGTCTTGATGAGAAGGGCGATCAGGCCCATAAGGGGAGACAATAAAATAATTGAAATCAGCGAAACGACAATGTCAATAACTCGCTTCGCTACCATGCCCCAGCTATCAAGGGCTGTTCCTCTAAATTCGATTATTGGAATTCCGGCAAATGCATCATATTGGAGCGAACTGGCGCTTACTTCGGCATGAGCCGGCACGGCTTTAAACTGAATGTCTAGTTCTTGGCAACAACGCATCAGATGAAAGAGCTCTTCGTCTTTAAAATTCGAGTCGGTTAAAATCACTTCGTCGGGCTTTTTGGACTTAATAATTTTGTCAAAATCATCAAACCTGCCGAGATATTTCCGATCGTCATCCTCCGGCTCTTGGTCGGAAATTATTCCTATTAACCGGTAACCTAGCGATTTGTCTTTTTTTACCTGCTCGCTCATTGTTTTGATTGTCTCGAGCTCATTGCCAGCTAGAATCAACCCGGTTCCTTTGTGGCCGAAAATATGGAGATTGGATTTAATGAGTCCCAAGATTGCTCTGCCTATGGAAACCAAAATTATTGAAAGTGCCCAAATATAAAAGACTATCAGTCTTGAGAAAAAGTCGCTTCTAAAGACAAAAACCCATAAAACCACTGCCATTGCGCCTAAACTCGCGCCAGTAATTATTTGACCAAATTCAAAGAAATATTTGCGCTGCGATTTATACAATCCGGCAAATGCAAAAGCAATTAGCCACACTGGTAGTATTTGTGCGGCAAATTTGATGTATTGATCGAAAGGCCAAATATAAACTACCGGGAAAGCGATTGCTCCGGCTCGTGCAAAGTAGGCGATCAAAAAAGACGCAAAAACCATAATTGCGTCAACTGGCAATAAAAGGATAGTGAAAAGCTGATTAATCTTTTTCATTCTTATTAGATATAATCTAGCAAAAAAGGCGCCATACTTCAACCATCGATATGAAAAAACCCCTCGCAAAGAAGGGTTTTTTCATTATTTTTGTTTGAATAGCGTTATTTGGATTTCTTAAGCATTGGGAGACCAGTTCTTGAGTTCTCCATGACTTCATATCCTGCTGGAAGTTCGCAGGCATTGGGTCTTTCATCTCGAGCAAAATAATATATAGTTTGCTTTCTGCCGCCTCTTAAAGTTACTTCTTTTGAGTGCAGATAATATGTTTCTCCGGTCTTGTTTGATTTTGCGCTATAGGCCATGTATTAACACCTCCCTCCTAAAAACTTTATCTCTTATCTGATTATAAGGTTCAGCTTTTCTTTGTCAAGAGCGGTTTAAGGTTTATTGAGCTTAATTTGTTCCAGTTACTCCTTATAAACGGGGTAACGAGAGCAGTTAGATAGACAAGGTAAACTGGCCAATAGGAGTAAATATTCATGCTGTTTTTTTCAAGCCAGAGGTTAACAAGTAAATAATCCAAAAGGGCAATTGTTACCGTTACGCTCACAGCTGAGATAATTGTATCTTGCGAAGAAGAATAATTTTTCTTCTGTATGAATACAACTTGTGCGGCAATTAGAAAAATAATTTCAAAAGCGATGAAATAAGGATCATACTCAGACCTTCCGCCCGAAATCAATATTTCGCCGAGAATGAATATAACCGCGTAGCAAAGCAGTCCGAGGTAAGCATTCGATAGGATTTTGGAGACAATCGGTTTATTAAGTGTGTCCTTTATCGGATCAATATTCGGCTTCTTCATATAATCCAAATAATTTCTTGATCCATTTTCCTTTTGCTCGGACATATTTTCTTGGGCCATATTACTCCTTCTTATTTAAAACCGGTTAACATAACCGATCATATTTACATTCTATATGAAATTTAATTGATTTATACTAGGTTTGTCAATAAAGCTTAGGCGGTGAATGCTGCAAACCCCATTTTCCGCAATAGCGTTTTGGTGATATTTTGTTCCGTATCCGAAATTATTTTTAAATTTATAACAGGGAAAATCGCTATCAAACTTTGTCATCAGGCGGTCTCTTGAAACCTTGGCAACTATGGAAGCGGCGGCAATAGTTTGGGACAACCTATCACCTTTGGTTATTGACGCTTGAGGGATGTGGGTGCCCGGCAGACGGTAGTGATCAATCAGCAAAAAAGAAGGTTTTAGTTTCAAATTTTTTATTGCTCGCAGGTATGATAGGTAAGTCGCGCCTTGGATGCCATATTCGTTGATTTCTTTGATATTTGCCAAACCGATAGCCCACGAGATGGCTGAACCCATCACTATTTCAAACAGCTCTTCACGTTTTTTCTGCGAGAGGAGTTTTGAATCGTTAAATAGATTTTTTGTTCTTGGCTTCAAAATTACTGCGCCCGAAACAAGCGGGCCGGCTAATGCTCCTCGGCCCGCCTCATCTATTCCACAAACAAACTTATATCCCAGCTCCCAGAGCTCCCGTTCTTTTTTGTAGTTAGGACTCACGAATTTACTTGGACTCTGTCGGCTCCGGCGGTACCGGTGGATTTCCGACGTCATCTGTCGCTTGACTATTTGTTTGATCAAATACGGCGCTGTCTGCGTTGTCAAAGCCTCCAGATTTAGACTTACATCCAGCAAGCAATCCAACTGATGCTAACAATAGAACAGCAATTAGAACCTTTCTCATAATCCTCCTCCTTTCTTTCGTGTATTTTACCAAACTTTTTCTATTAAATAAAATTCCAAAGCAAAAATCCAAGATTTAAAATTACAAAAACAATTGAAATTATTTTAGTTATCCTTGGAGTTGGCTGGAGATAAAAGAAAAATAAAAGCAGTAAATTAACAAGTGCAAGATAGCAAATTTTGCTTAAACCCAGATATAAGCTTATGGCAAACAAAATAATCAAAACAATGGCTGAGAGTTTTTGGTAGAGCAAAAAAGACTCCCACTTAGCTAATTTTTTTCCGCCCCGGCCAAGGGCCAGATAAGCCCCTCTTAGCGCAAGGACATAAAAAAGACATAACAGCAAATAAATCATTTTCTCTTTAAGAAAGGGCCAGATTATCCGGCCCTTTCTTCATATATTATTATTCTTCGTCTTTGGGTTTTTCGCCTTCTTCCTCTGCTGGAGTTTCTTCTTCCTCTTCGTCCTCGTCTGCGTCGTCATCTGCTGGAGTCTCTGCTGGAGCGTCTCCTGCTGGAGTTTCTTCTGCTTCCTCTTCATCTTCTTCTTTTGGTTTGTTCCAATCATCTGCCATTTTTACTTCACCTCCTCTCACAATCATCTTTTGTACATCACCATTATACCTTTTCTCTGATTGAAAATGAAAGGTTTGTCAAGGGCGAATGATAGACCGCTTCTTTAAAAGCTTAATCGTCCCGGATCGCCGAAAGGAATCCGATCCGGGGCGGCTTCGTCTGTGCCAAATTGAGCTGCCGGGTAGATTGTGTCGTTGCCGAAACGATCGTTGATCTTATCGAGTGTTTGCGAAAAGAGCCGCGATTTTTCAATATCTGTAAAAAGCGAAATTGGTTGCTGGTTCATTTGCTTCAAGTCAGATAATGTGACGCTCACTTTGAGCGGTGGCTTTTGAATTTTAAGGTGGTCATAAAGGCTTAAAACATTAATGCGAACACTTTGGCTATCGCAAATTAAATTAGTTTTGACGCTTTGGGTGCTACAGCTGCCACCCAAAAAAGAAACTGCAACATAAACAGAGTTGGCCCAAAGATTTTTTTTTCGTAAGCGTTTAGCGCATTTTTCGGCCATTTTTAACAGGACGCGCCTAGCGGCGCTTTTATTTCTAAACTCTGGGGCTAAGACATGTGAATGACCAACCGATTTAGCGGCGGAGGTGACTTCGTCGAGTTCCCAGCCGCGGAGCCGATAATACCAGACTCGGCCACTGTGACCAAACCAAGTCGATAAGTCAGGCAAAGAGCTGTTGAAAAAATCTGAGGCAGTTTTGATTTTTTTACAGTTCAGCTGACGCTCATAGCGAAAATTTATGCCGGGCAAATCGGTCAATTTAAGTTTCCCGTAAAGCGCCGGTAATCCGTTAAGCGACAAAGCGACTAGTCCGTCCGGTTTTTTTAACTCCCCGGCAACTTTGGCCAGCCACGGGCTAGAAGAAATACCGATTGAACATTTTAAAAAATCTCCGACTTCTTGGCGAATGGCTTCTTTGAGTTTTTGCCCGAGCTCGATCGCTCTTCCCCTCTGTCGCTCGAGGCCGGTTAGGCGAAGGATAAATTCATCAATCGATTTAACTTCTACGAAGGGATTTAATTTCTCAAGTTGTTTGAGGATTTGTCGATGATAAAAAACATAAAGCTCCGGCCGGGCCTCTATGATTTTAATCTGCGGGCAAAGTTTTTTAGCTTCGCCGACACGCATCACGCTAACACCGAATTTTTTGGCCTCGTAAGAGCGAGCGATACAGCAACCGGTGTTACCGGTGTAGGGTGTGATGCAAATCGGCTGACCGCGAAGTTCCGGTCTGACCTGCTGCTCAACTGACGCGAAAAAAGCGTTCATATCCAGAAAGAGAAAAATAAAGTTCGTCGGCTTTTGCATAATCTAATATTAACGAACAAAAACCGAACATGCAAGTCTGCCAAAAAGATTAAATTCTTGATTATTTTTGAAATTTAAGTAAAATTTCGCTCAGTTCGTCGTTCCTTGCATCAAGGCTTTCAAACCGCGCTTCGGAGGAGATCTAAGTGGCAAAAAAATATGTGAGTCCGAACGCTCGTCTCGTGGCGTGGGGTGGGGAGTTAGCCGCCCAGTGTGCGGTCGAGGCAACTCGCTCCAAGGGGCGCAGATGTCCAAAAAGATGCGATGACTTTGAGGGGCTGGTTCAGGTGCTTTTGAGCCTAAAGCTCAGGAAGAGGGAAGCGCTTGAGCTGATGCCGCTCCTACTTAGGGCCGCCATTATCATGTCTTGGCGGCATAGCGTTCTGCCATATGGGGTTGTCTATGCTTGCATATTCCAGCTTTCCAAAGAGTGGCTGACTGGAGAGCTGGAGCAATTCTCGCTGTGGAAATACACCTACGTGGAGGAGACGCTGGTGGTCGCAACTGCTGCGGTAGTGGAGACCCTGGAGACGGAAGATCCCTCCGTTATCCTCGGCCTTGGCTCAGCGATTCTTAACGGGTTGGAGCAGGCGGGTGTCGATCTTGATATCTGGGAGATCGATACTGACGATGTCGAGAGTCGGTTCTTGGAAGAGGTCGAGGAGCTGTCCGAGGAAGGGCTAACGCCCGAAAAATATCTCGACAAACTCCTCGTGCTAATTTCAGAGTTCGCTTCTGAGGCATGCGACGATGAGGACCTGATGGAGGAGGTCGAACGGGAGCTTGAGATAGCGCTTTCGTTCTTCCTCAGGGTAAAGACACTTGCTGACTTTGACGGGGAATCATCTCCCTCGGACGCTCTGCTCGGGTTGGCAAAAACCCTGTTTGTAGATTGGGGCTACTGGCCGGGATATGTTATCGACTTCCTGATCCGTTATCCGCCATCGGTGGATGAAGAGATATGGATGTCATGGGCTGGTGTCCCAGATAGCGAAGAATCCGAGGTCACTAGTTCGGAGTCACCCGAAGCTCAAACCGCGGTCGAAGAGTCGGACCTGTTGCGCGCTCTTCGGGACGGCTCGTTGCTCGATGCCCTGCGTAAGGGTGAAGGAGAGGGAGACCCCTCTCTGTAGGGGAGGCACGCAGATTGTGACCCACGGCTCCGGCGAGTACCACTTGCCGGAGCCGTTCTGTACTTAAAAGAAACCGCCAGCGATAGCTGGCGTGTGCGTTTGAAGCGTAGCAGTTACAATAAAGTCACCGACGGAAAGGAGGTGACTTTATTGTGCGCAATAACGGCCGACTTTACAAACAGG